>Ga0308157_10002307_pt1 | contig 32123 bp, 27 predicted proteins | sample PhyBR1_FD_201035 | JGI IMG/M metagenome (GOLD analysis project Ga0308157, IMG submission 201035) | Phyllosphere microbial communities from UC Gill Tract Community Farm, Albany, California, United States - DLSLB.R1 | ecosystem: Host-associated > Plants > Phyllosphere > Unclassified | place: USA...
CGCTCCAGGTCCACTCCGCTGGCAGGATTTTTCGACGATACATCCATGTATCGTCGAAAAACGACGTGCGTCCTGCACGTCGCCCCGTGCGGGGTCTTGTCTGCCAGCTCCGTCGCTGCGGAAGGGGACCCGGTAGATCAAAAGCTTTGGAGCAACTGCAACTGCAACTGCAAAAGCAACTGCAAAAGCAACTGCAAAAGCAACTGCAAAAGCAAAAGCGAATGCCCGCGCCAGAGCCAAGGCAAAGCACCCCTCCCATACCCTCCCCTGCGCTGCGCGCAAGGGAGGGCAAGTGCAGGAGCAACCGCAACCGCGCGAATATCGGTCGGTGAAAGTGAAAGGCTGGCGAGATCACGTAGCCCGGGTAAGCGTCAGCGCACCCGGGAAGCTCTGGACATCAACCGGGGCAGGGGACACGGCGCAACCGAGCGCCGTCCGGCGTTCGCCCGGCCACAGTCAGATCCATCGGATGCGCGTGCCAACAGCCCGGACGACAGCTACCTGCCGCCCGGGCGAGTGATCACGCCTGGGCGGCAAATTCCGGGCGGGTGAGGTTGTCCGCGTCGCCGTCGGTGCACAGCACTTCGTCTTCGATGCGTACGCCGCCATACGGACGGAAGAAGTCCACGCGGTCCCAGTTCACACTGGCGGCGTTGCCGGCCTTCTTTACTTCGTCCAGCAGCATGTCGATGAAGTACAGGCCCGGTTCAATGGTCACCACCATGCCTGGCTCCAGCACGCGGGTCATGCGCAGGTAGGGATGGCCGGCCGGGCGCTCGACGCGGCCACCGTCTTCACTGGCTGCAAAGCCGGCGACATCGTGCACCTGTGCGCCGATCAGATGACCGATGCCGTGCGGGAAGAACGCTGCGCTCACACCCGTAGCCAGCGCTGCTTCCGGGGACACATTGATCACCCCGAAGTCCTTGAGGATGCCCATCAGCGACAGGTGGGCATCAACATGCAACTGCTTGTAATCGAAGCCTGCACGCACCGCTGCACACATCTTCAGCTGGGCCGCGTCCACGGCGTCGATGAAGGACTGGAACTCGTCATGGCCGGCTGCGGCGTAGGTGCGGGTGATGTCACTGGCATAGCCATGGGCCGAGGCGCCGGCGTCGATCAGGAAGCTGCGCAGCGGCTGCGGTGCCTGTTTGCCGAGGTCGGTGTAGTGCAGCACGGCGGCGTGTTCGTTCAGGCCGATGATGTTGCCGTAGGGCAGTTCATTGGCGTCCTGGCCCACGGCGCTGCAATAGGCCATGTGGATCTCGAACTCGCTGGCACCCGCGCGGAATGCGGCCTCGGCGGCGCGGTGGCCGCGCACAGCCAGTACCTGGGCCTGGCGCATCAACGCGATCTCGTAAGGCGTCTTGTAGCCGCGATGCCATTCCAGATAGTTGATCACCGCCGGCGGATTGTTGGGGGCAAAGCCGCCCAGCGCACTTTGCGGCTCACCGAGGATGGCGCAGCGGCTTGGATCTGCCGGCAGCAAAGCCAGTGCTTCTTCCGGCTTGCGGATGATATGGATGTCGAAGTGCTCCACCCACCAGCCGCTGGGGGCATCCGGGACCACATGCCAGTAGTCGAAGGGTTGGTAGAACACCAGCGTTGGGCGCTTGCCCGGGGTATGGATCAGCCAGCTGTAGGGCAGCTTGGTCAGCGGCAGCCAGGTCTTGAACTGCGGGTTGACCGCGTACGGGTAATCGCGGTCATCGAACACCTGGTAGTGCTGGGTGCCACTGGGAACAACCAGGTGGTCGTAGCCGGCACGTGCCAGGGCCGCGTCGGCGCGCCGGATCATTTCGCCCAGATGCTGGGAATACAGGGCGCCGGGATCTTTCTGGTTCATTGCACGGGCTCGCTTGTCGATACGGAATGCAGGCAATGATTTTGCCGCAAACAGCGTGCCGCTGCTGTGCCGGTTTCGGCGCTCAGCCCGCAGGAAGGCTGGCTTCGATCCACTTCACCAGGCGCTCACGGTGCGCGTTGTCCAGGGTCAGGAAACGGAAGCCAACCCAGGACTGGTCTGGCGCCTGTGCCGGCTCCCGCCACAACAGGTGCACGCCAACATCGATGGTGGCGTTGCCACCACGGCCGTCGGGGATCGCAAACTGCAATTGGTAGAGCGCGTCATCGTGCAGCGGCTCGGAGGCGATCAGCAGCATGCCGGTCTCCGATACATTGCTGAGCCGGCCGATCACTGCGCCAGTCATCTGGTCGCGGACGGGGATCAGCGCCGGTACCGGCAGGCGCGGGGCGCGGCGGGTTTCGGTGGTCATGGGCTTTCCGCTGCTGAAGAGCTGTTGTTGCCGGCGATGGCGCGCAGGGTCCGCAAGGTGGCCTGCCAGGCGCGGTCGATCAGGCGGCCGCGATCTTCGGTGACGATGCGCAGCTGGCCGTTGGCCATCAGCCGGGAAAGGGCATCAAGCGAGTGCTCGGCAACCTTCTGGCCACGCTGGTTGACGAACAGCGCGTTGTCGGTGATCAGGCTGTACCAGGACAGGCGCTGGCGGCGGCTGTCGCCTTGCTGGTTGATGGTGAACTCGAACCATGTGCCGAAGGGCAGGGTGCGCAGCTGTCGGTAATAGGCTTCCTCGGCCGGGGTGCGGTCAGGCTGGCTGTTCTTGCGGCGTTCCTCGTCCTCATCGCGGTCACCTGCCTCGCCCAGGCGCGAGCGGGCCTTCAGTTTGGCGGTCAGTTCGGTCTTGGAGGTGACGTCGTCCTCGCCGCCCGGAGAGGACAGGCGCCTGGCGATGGCGCCGGCTTCGTCGCGGTGGTAACCCACCTGCAGCAGCGATTCTTCGATCTGCTCGCCAAACGCGATGTCCGGTGCTCCGCCCGGTGGCAGGCGGGTGATCTCGCTGATGCGTTGGGTGGCCTGGACGCGCTGTTGCCATTCCTCGGATTCTTCGCCCTGGCGCAGCAGGGTGAGCGTCAGTACGTCGGCCCAGGCCTTGCGCAGCAGCGTCTGCACGAACTTGGGCGGTGCTTCCGCAGCGCACAGTTCGTCGATGTTGTGGTTGGCCAGTTGTTTGGCTGCTTCCAGCTTTTCCTTGCCGCGCGCGGCTTCGATCTGACGGCGTTCGGCAACTTCGGCGCGCAGTGCGGCCCCGCGCAGGTGGGTCTGGATGCGCTCGTTGGCCTCGATGAAGATCGACTCATCGCCCTGATAGTCGGTGACTACTTTCTGGACTGCCTCGCCGAGCTTGTACAGCAGCATCGGGTCGCTGTCGTCGTCGCTGAGCCAGACGGCCCCGGATTCGGCAACCGCGTTGAGCAGTTCGCGCGCCGGGTGCTGGTCGCGCTGGAAGAATTCCTGGTCGTTGATCGCGGCGCGTGCCAGCGGCACCTGCAACTGGCTCAGCAGGTCGGCGGCTGGCCCCTCGGCGCGCACCTCGCGCTGGATCTGGCTGTACAGCATGCCCAGCAGGTCCAAGGTGTCGGCATCCTGCGGGGACAGGGCGGCGTTGCTGCCGTGCTCGGCCTTGAGCTGGGCCAGCAGGGCGTCGTGGATATCACTGAAGCCGCGGCGCCCATTGGGGGTGGCGGCTTGGGCCTGCAACTTGGCGAGCACGCCCATCACCGCGTCGCTGGGGACGGCCTGCGCTGCGGGCTGCTGCGTGGCTGCTGCTGCGCCTGCCGCTGCCTGCGGCCAGGCGTTGGGGATGGCCGCGGTACCGGTGGCTGTCCCCGCAGCCCCGCCAGCGCCCACAAGCGCGCCCAGCGCTGCTTGGCCGGCAGTACCGCCAGCGGTGCCCTGCCGTGACAGGCTTTGTCGCGCAGCATCCAGCAGGGCGTGCAGGCCGGCGGCATTGGCGGCGTTTGCGGTGTCAGCACCCGCCGGTGCCGGGCTGCCCGGGAAGGCAGCCGGTCCCCCCGCCGGGGCGGGTTGGGTGTCCGGAAGCTGGGTCCAGGATGCGGCCGGCCCCTGACCTTGCCAACTGGTCAACGGCGCCTGGCCGGCATTGCGTTGCGCATCAGGCGCTGCGCCGGTTGACGTGGCCGGACCATGCCCGCGCGGCGCCGAGGGGCGCACCAGATAGGGCCGGTAGATCAGCCCCGGCAGCACGCCTTCGCGTGCCAGCAGGATGTTCAGGCGATCGGACAACTCGGTATGCCGTTCCATGGCCTGGCGTTCGAACACCTGGTACAGCAGCAACTGTGTTTCCAGATTCAGCTGCAGCTGCTCGCCGCTGTCGCGCAGCGCATTGCACAGCGAATACGGGCCGGTCGGCACGCGGTCGACATCGAATGCAGGCTGTGCCGCCAGGACAGCAAAGCGTTGCCCCAGCAATTGCAGGGCACTTACACCACGGCTGCTTTCGCGGCGTGCCATGTCGTGCAGCACGATATCGCGGTCGATGTCGGTGTCTTCCACCAGGGTCATGGTCTTGAAGCTGGTCTGCGCGCGTTCTTCGACCACCGGCTTCGGTGTGCTCTTCAGGTCCGCCAGCTGCGCGGCCAGGGCATCAAGAAAGCTATCGGGGAAGCGGGCTGCGTTGTCGCGCAGCAGGCGCATCTGCGCGTAGACATCGGCCTGCATCTGGCTGCTGCGGGCTTTCTCAGCGCGCTGGAACAGGGCCCGCTCCAGCTCGACCATGGTCAGCTGCAGGGGGGTATGCAGGACCTCGACGGCGGTCAGGTACACGCTTTCAAGCAACGCACGCACGCGCGCGGGTGCCGGCGCGGCGGCGATACGCGCCAGCGCCTGGTTGGAAGTGCGTGATCCGGTCCCTGACATTCGATTGATCCCTGCCCCTTGGGGCGTGATTTCTATCACTTTGGTGACCTGATCGCCACTTTTACTGGTTGTTATGTCAGGAAAAGCCCTACAACGTCATTGGTGAAGCGCCGCCCCAATTCGGTCGGAACCCAGTGCTGTCCGCTGCTGTCGGGCAACAGCCAGCCCTGCGCCTGCGCCTGCTGCAGGGCCGGCTGCAGCACGGCGCGGGGCAGGCCGGTGCGCGATTCGAAATCGCGCAGGGTGAAGCCTTCGTGCAGGCGCAGCAGGTTGAGCATGTACTCGAACGGCAGCCGCTCGGCGCTGATCACGTCATCGCCACCGATGCTGGCCAGGCTGCCGGCGGTATCCATGAAGGTCTGCGGGTGCTTGTGCTTCCAGCGGCGCAGCACGTGCTGCTCGGCGCCAGAGCTGATCTTGCCGTGCGCACCGGCGCCGATGCCCAGGTAGTCGCCGAAGCGCCAGTAGTTGAGGTTGTGCTGGCATTGCCAGCCATCACGGGCGTAGGCGCTGACCTCGTACTGGCCATAGCCACGCTCGGCGAGCAGGGCCTGGCAGTGTTCCTGGATGTCCCAGGCGCTGTCTTCGTCGGGAATGCCTTGCGGCGGCCGCGCGAAGAACACCGTATTCGGCTCCAGCGTCAGCTGGTAGTGCGAGATATGGGTAGGGTCCAGGGCGAAGGCCCGCTCAAGGTCATGCTCGGCCTGGGCCAACGTCTGCTGCGGCAGCGCGTACATCAGGTCGATGTTGAAGTTGTTGTAGCCGGCGTCCTGCGCCAGCTTGACCGCACGTTCGGCCTCGTTGCTGTCGTGGATGCGGCCCAGCCGCTGCAGCGCTTCATCGTTGAAGGTCTGGATGCCGAAGCTGATGCGGTTGACCCCGGCTGCGCGGTAGCGGTCGAAGCGGCCGTGCTCGGCGGTGCCGGGGTTGGTCTCCAGCGTTACTTCCAGGTTCGGCGCGAAACGCAGCCGCGCGCTGGCCTGCTGCAGGAAGCGGTCGATCGCCTCGGGCGGAAACAGGCTCGGCGTGCCGCCGCCGAAGAACACGCTGCTGACCACCCGGCCCCAGACCAGCGGCAGGTCCTGGTCCAGGTCGCGGATCAGCGCATCGATATAGGCATCGAACGGCAGTTCGCCCTTGCCGGCATGCGAGTTGAAATCGCAATACGGACATTTGCGTACACACCAGGGCAGGTGCACGTACAGCGCCAGTGGCGGCGGCACCAGTTGCACCGGGCCCGGTGCATCGCAGCCACAGGCGTCGTTGTGGTCGTGGACGTGCATATGCATGCTGGTTCTCAGCGCGCCAGTTGGGTGGAAAGCTGCTGCACCAGCAACTGCAGGGCCTTGGCACGGTGGCTGCGGCCGTTCTTCTGCGCCGGCTCCATCTGCGCGGCGGTCAGGCCGAGTTCTTCATCCAGGAACACCGGGTTGTAGCCGAAGCCATTGCTGCCACGCAGTTCATCGATGATGCGGCCTTCCCAGCTGCCTTCGCAGATCAGCGGCTGCGGATCATTGGGGTGGCGCAGCAGCACTATTACCGCGTAGAAACGCGCAGTGCGGCGCTCGGCGGGCACATCGCGCAGCGCTTCCAGCAGCTTGGCGTTGTTGGCGGCATCGTCGGTGGGGCTGCCGGCATAGCGCGCGCTGTACAGGCCGGGCGCGCCGTCGAGGGCGTCGACGATCAGGCCGGAGTCATCGGCCAGCGCTGGCAGGCCGGTGACTTCGCAGGCATGGCGCGCCTTGATCAGGGCGTTCTCGACGAAGGTCAGGCCGGTCTCCGGCACGTCGTCCACGCCCAGCTCGCGTTGCGGCACGATCTGCAGCGGCAGCTCGGCCAGCATGGCCTGCAGCTCATTGAGTTTGCCGGCGTTGCCGCTGGCCAGTACCAGTTTCATTGCTTGGGCTCCAACAGGTCCCAGGTGTTGCCATACAGATCGCGGAACACCGCGACCGTGGCATAGGATTCTTCGCGCGGGGCTTCGAGGAATTCGACGCCGTTTGCGCTCATGGCCGCGTGGTCGCGCCAGAAGTCATCGGTGTGCAGGAAGAAGCCAACGCGGCCGCCGGTCTGGTTGCCGATGCGGCTGCGCTGTTCTTCATCGCTGGCGCGTGCCAACAGCAGCGCGGCGGCGCTGCCATCGGTCGGACCCACCACCACCCAACGCTTGCGGCCCTGGTCGATGTCTTCCAGCAGCTGGAACCCCAGCTTGCCGGTGTACCAGGCGATCGCCTCGTCGTAGTCGGCGACGACCAACGTCACCAAGGCGATGCGCCGGGTCATGCCTGTGCCAGGGCTGCCTGCTGCGCGTCGAACAGCTCGCGGATGCCCTTTTCGGCCAGCACCAGTAGCGCATCCAGTTCGTCGCGACGGAAGGCGTGGCCTTCGGCCGTGCCCTGCAGTTCGATGAAGCCGCCGCCATCATTCATGACGACGTTCATGTCGGTATCGCAGTCACTGTCCTCGGCGTAGTCCAGGTCCAGCACCGGCTGGCCCTTGTAGACGCCGACGGAGACCGCCGCAACCGCCCCGAACAGCGGGTTGCGCTTGATCTCGCCGCGCTTGAGCAACACGTTTACCGCGTCGACCAGGGCGACGTAGGCGCCGGTAATGGCGGCGGTACGGGTGCCGCCATCGGCCTGCAGCACGTCGCAGTCCAAGGTGATGGTGCGCTCGCCCAGCGCATTGCGGTCGATGCAGGCACGCAGGGTGCGACCGATCAGACGCTGGATTTCCAGGGTACGGCCACCCTGCTTGCCACGCGCGGCTTCACGGTCGGAGCGGGTGTGGGTGGAGCGCGGCAGCATGCCGTACTCGGCGGTCACCCAGCCTTCGCCCTTGCCGCGCAGGAAGCCCGGTACGCGGTTCTCGACGCTGGCCGTGCACAGCACGCGGGTGTCACCAAAGCTCACCAGCACCGAACCTTCGGCATGGCGGGTGAACGAGCGCTCGATGGTGACGGTGCGCAACTGGTCGGCCTGGCGGCCGCTCGGACGGGAAAAGGTCATGGGGATCCAATAAACAGGGGGAGCTGATAGGGCGCCCGGGCGGCCGCAAGGCCGGCGTCCAGGGGCGCCTAGGGTACCATTCGCCCTTTGCAACGCACCGGAATTCCAATGATTCGAAGCATGACCGCCTACGCTGGCGGCGAACGCGTGACGCCCTGGGGCACCCTTGGCTGCGAGCTGCGCTCGGTCAACCACCGTTTCCTTGAAGTGGGCGTGCGCCTGCCCGAGGACCTGCGTGCGCTGGAGCCGCAGCTGCGCGAGCGCATCGCTGCGCGCCTGAGCCGCGGCAAGCTGGACCTGGTGATGCGCCTGCGTGCGCCCGAGGCGGCGACGTCGCTGTCGGTCAACGACGCGCTGATCGAGCAACTGGGCGACCTGGCCCGGCGCCTGCATTCGCGCTTTCCGGACATGCGCATCGGCTTCACCGAACTGCTGCAGTACCCCGGTGTCCTGCAGGCCGAATCCACCGATGCGGCAGCGTTGCAGGCCGAGGCGCTGGCGCTGCTGGACGAAGTGGTGGACGGTTTCGTGCAGGGCCGCGAACGTGAAGGCGACAAGCTGGCCGCGGCCATCAGTGAACGGGTGGATGCGGTGGAGCGCATTGCCGCCGAAGTGCGCGAATTGATCCCGGTCATCCGTGAAGGCCAGCGGGTCAAGCTCGCCGCGCGCCTGGCCGACCTGCCGCACCCGGTGGACCCGGGCCGCGCCGAGCAGGAACTGGTGATGTGGCTGCAGAAGCTGGACGTGGACGAGGAACTGGACCGCCTGGGCAGCCATATCGCCGAGATCCGCCGCGTACTGCGCCAGCGCGAGCCGGTGGGTCGCCGCCTGGACTTCCTGCTGCAGGAGTTCAACCGCGAGGCCAACACCCTGGGTTCCAAGTCGGTGGACGCGCGCACCTCCAATGCCGCAGTCGAGCTGAAAGTGCTGATCGACCAGATCCGCGAGCAGGTCCAGAACATCGAGTAAGCGCAGAAAGCCCCTGTAGTGCCGAGCCATGCTCGGCAGGGGCTTTCCCAGAATTGCCTGTAGTGCCGAGCCATGCTCGGCAGAGGCTCTACCGGTAACGCCCAGCCGAGCATGGCTCGGCTCTACAGGTGCCGCCGCTCCTGCCCGCAAGGCGCGGCATGAACACCCGGGCCCTGCACAGACGAGCCCGCGCCGGTACAATGCCGGGCCATTCCGACGTTGGCCCACCGCATGCGTGGCACCCTCTACATCGTCGCTGCCCCGTCCGGGGCCGGCAAAAGCAGCATCGTCAACGCCACCCTGGCGCGCGACCCGCACATCTCCCTGTCGATCTCCTTCACCTCACGGGCCATGCGTCCGGGCGAGGAGAACGGCAAGCACTACCACTTCGTCCCGGCCGCCGAGTTCGAGCAGATGATCGCTGCCGGCGACTTCTTCGAGCACGCGCTGGTGCATGGCGACTGGAAGGGCACGGCGCGGCAATCGGTGGAGCCGCAGCTTGCCTCTGGCAAGGACGTGTTGCTGGAAATCGATTGGCAGGGCGCGCGCCAGGTGCGCGATAAGGTGCCGGGCGCAGTCAGCGTGTTCATCCTGCCGCCCTCGCGGCAGGCGTTGGCCGAGCGCATGCGCAAGCGCGGCCAGGACAGCGAGGCGGTGATGGCCCAGCGGCTGGCTGCCGCGCGCGAGGAAATGCTGCATTACGACGAGTTCGACTACGTCATCGTCAACGAGGATTTCGACACCGCGGTGGGCGAGATGTGCTCGATCTTTGCCGCCAGCCGGCTGCGCCGGGAGCCCCAGCAGGCACGTCACGCCCAGCTCATTGCCTCCCTGTTGACCCCGGAAAGCTGAGCAAGTTGTTGATCCACAAGGGGCTGTTCAGGCGTCGGCTTGATTCCGGCGCCGCCCTGCCGCTACAATCCATCCCCTTTCCCTCATTCGTTCGAGCGGCCGTGCAGGTCGCCGGGAGCCCGCATGGCCCGCATTACCGTAGAAGATTGCCTGGAAGTCGTTAACAACCGTTTTGAGCTGGTCATGATGGCGTCCAAGCGCGCCCGTCAGCTGGCCAATGGTGTCCAGGCGACGATCGACAACAGCGAGAGCGAAGACAAGCCGACCGTGCTGGCGCTGCGCGAAATCGCTGCCCGCAAGATCGACAACGAGCTGATCGAGGAAGTCGAGAAGGCCGAGCGCGAGCGCGTTGAGCGTGAGGCGCTGGAATGGGCTGCCGCTGAAGTGGTCGCCGACGAAGACATGTCCAAGAACGACGATTGATCGCCTCTCTGGCATTGATTGACGTTGTCTGCGAACAGCCCGCCCCATGCGGGCTGTTCTGCATTTTGGGGTTTGCCGAAGCACGCCTGCTGGCATAGTCTTTCGGCATGAACCCAGGCCCTTCCGCCCAGGTAGCCACGCCAGCGGGCGGGGCGGTACCTGACTATGTACTGCAATTCGAACGCGCAGCCAGCTATCTCCCCGCCGAGCAGCTGCCGCTGCTGCGTCGCGCCTGGGAAGTGGGGGCGTCGGCGCATGCCGGCCAGACCCGCAAGTCCGGTGAGCCCTACATCACCCACCCGGTCGCGGTAGCGCGCATCCTGGCCGAGCTTGGCCTGGACGTGGAAACCCTGATCGCGGCGATCCTGCACGACACCATCGAGGACACCCCGCTCACCGGTGAAGAACTGGCCGCCGAGTTCGGCCAGGCCGTTGCCGACCTGGTGGATGGCGTCACCAAGCTGGACAAGCTCAAGTTCCGTGACCGGCAGGAAGCGGCGGCGGAAAGCTTCCGCAAGATGCTGCTGGCGATGTCACGCGATCTGCGCGTGATCATGATCAAGCTGGCCGACCGCCTGCACAACATGCGCACCCTTGGCGCGCAGAGTGCCGAGGCCCGTCGCCGGATCGCGATGGAGACGCTGGACATCTACGCGCCCATTGCCCAGCGCCTGGGCATGAACCTGATCAAGTCCGAGCTGCAGAACCTGGGCTTCCGCGCGCTGTACCCGTGGCGTCACGCCATCATCGAAAAACACATCCGCAGCCAGCCGGTGGTGCGCCGTGAGTCGATGGCGCAGGTGGAGGTGCAGCTGTCGCAGCGCCTGGCCCGCGAAGGCCTGGAACACCGCCTGATCAGCCGCATCAAGACGCCCTGGAGCATCTACACCAAGATGCGCGAGGAGAACAAAAGCTTCGACCAGGTCATGGATGTCTTCGGCTTCCGCCTGGTGATGCGCAACGTGCCCAACTGTTATCACGCGTTGGGCGGCGTGCATGCGGCGTTCAAGCCGCTGGATGGGCGCTTCCGCGATTTCATCGCCATTCCCAAGGCAAACGGTTACCAGTCGCTGCACACGGTGCTTTTCGGCCCGTACGGCTCGCCGATCGAAGTGCAGATCCGCACCGAGGAAATGGACCTGATCGCCGAGCGCGGCGTGGCTGCGCACTGGACCTACAAGTTCGGCGGCGACGGCCCGAACAGCGCGCAGAGTAGGGCGCATGCGTGGATCGTGGAGCTGATCGATTCCCAGCGCACCGCCGGTTCGTCGCTGGAATTCCTGGACAACGTCAAGGTGGATCTGTTCCCGGACGAGGTCTACCTGTTTACGCCCAAGGGCAAGATCCTGGCGCTGCCGCGCAATTCGACCGCGCTGGATTTTGCCTACGCGGTGCATACCGACGTGGGCAACCGCGCGGTGGCCTCGCGGGTGGACAAGAAGCTGGTGCCGCTGCGCACGCGTCTGAGCAGCGGGCAGACGGTGGAAATCATCACCGCGCGCTCAGCCTCGCCCAAGCCGCAGTGGTTGGAGTTCGTGGTCAGCAGCAAGGCGCGTACCGCGATCCGCCACCAGCTCAAGCAGCTTGAACACGAGGATGCCGTGCAGCTGGGGCATCGCATGCTGGACCGCGCGCTTGAAGCGATGGACAGCTCGATCGAACGCTTGCCCAAGGGGCGCCTGGACGCCTTCCTCAACGAGCACCGCTATCCGCGCCTGGAGGCCTTCCTGGCCGACGTGGCGTTGGGCAATTGGATGCCCACGCAGGCTGCGCAGGCGTTGATGTCCTATGCAGAACTGCGTGCCGGGGGCACCGCGCACCGCGCCCAGGAGAAGATCCTGATCAATGGCAGCGAACGTGGCGTGGTCAGCTTCGCCAATTGTTGCCAGCCCATCCCGGGCGACGAGATCATGGGTTACCACACCGCCGGCAAGGGCATCGTGGTGCATCGCATGGATTGCCCGAACCTGGCCGAGCTGCGCAAGACGCCGGACCGCTGGGTGCCGATCGGCTGGGATACCAGCGTGGTCGGCGACTACGACACCGCGCTGGTGGTCGAAGTGGAGAACGGCACCGGCGTGCTTGCCCAGCTTGCTGCGGCGATCGCCCAGAGCCACTCCAACATCGAGCGTGTGGATTACCTGGACCGTGACTTCAATGCGGCGGTGCTGTGTTTCAACATCCAGGTCCGCGACCGCAACCATCTGGCCGAAGTCATGCGCCGCCTGCGCCGCCTGCAGGTAGTGCAGGCGGTACGCCGCCAGTAGCCCCGCCTGCCAAACCAGATACCGCAGGGGCCGTCCCGACAATGCCCCCCTGTAGTGCCGAACCATGCTCGGCAGGGGGCCGTCCCGACAATGCCAAACCGCATTCGGCAAGAAGCGTTCGCGCCAATGCCGCAGCCGAGCATGGCTCGGCTCTACAGCGATAGCGCGGTTATCCCCACGGGCTGTGCCTTGATGGCTACACAAGTTGTGGATAAGCCCGCGTAGCCCTTGCGTACCAAGCCTCTGCAAAACGTGGTGATATTTTGTCCACACGCTGTGGATGCGTGTGGATGAGTCATCGCAGGCTTGTGCGTACCATACAAGGGATACCCCCTTCAGCAAGTACGCACATGAGCACGTTTCCGCAGGACATCTATACCGAGCCCACCCCTGATACCGATACGCTGGCCAATCTCGGTCCGCTCGCGGCCTTGGCCGGTATCTGGATCGGGGAGCGCGGCATGGACGTCAATCCCAAGGCGGACGGCCCGGAGCACCAGGCCTATATCGAGCATGTGGAATTCCAGCCGATCGATGCGCAGCCGAACGGGCCGCAGCTGTTCTATGGCTTGCGTTACCACACCCGCATCGTGAAGCCGGGTGAGGTTGAAACCTTCCATGACCAGGTTGGCTACTGGCTGTGGGAGCCGGCCACCGGCACCATCATCCAGACCTTGTCGATCCCGCGCGGGCAGACGGCGATGGCGGTGGGCAAGGCTGCGCCGGATGCAAAGCGCTTCAAGCTGCGCGCCGAGCGTGGCTCGACCACCAATGGCATCAGTTCAAATCCCTTCCTTGAGCATGCGTTCCGCACCGAGAGCTACGACATCGAAGTGACGATCAACGACGATGGCACCTGGTCCTACGAGCAGCAGACCATGTTGGTCATCCCTGATCGCAGCGAGCCGTTCGCGCATACCGACCGCAACACCCTGCGCAAGGTTGGCGCGGCGGTACCCAACCCGACCGCACGCGCAGCCGCGCTGGCCGACTGAGCCAGCCCTGTAGTGCCGAGCCATGCTCGGTAAGCGGCGTTCCCGGTAAAGCCCCAGCCGAGCATGGCTCGGCTCTACCCATAGCCAGCCTTGTGGCGGCGAGCCCTGCTCGGCTCTATTGGCGGCGGCGCGGTTATCCCCACGGTCTGTGTCCGGCTGGTTACACAAGTTGTGGATAAGGCTGCGCAGCCCTTGCCTGGCGGGGCTTTGCAGAAGTTGGTGATATTTTGTCCATGGCTTGTGGATGGCGCGCGGCACTATCCACACAGCTTGTGTCCTGTTGCCCCCACAAGTTGTGGATAAGCGCTGGCAGGCCTTGCGGGACAAGGCTCTGCTGGGTGTGATGAAATTTTGTCCAGCATATGACGCCGGCTACGCTCAGCCGCCCGCCAAGAAGGCGACGCTACAATGGCCCACCTTTTCCAGACTGGAGCTGTCCATGTCCCGCCAGATCATCAACACCGCCAACGCCCCGGCTGCCATCGGCCCGTACTCGCAGGCCGTGCGCGCCGGCAACACCGTGTATTTCTCCGGCCAGATCCCGCTGGACCCGGCTACCGGTGAGATCGTCGCCGGCGACGTCACCGCGCAAGCCCGTCGCGCCTTCGACAACCTCAAGGCCGTGGCCGAGGAAGCCGGCGGTTCGCTGGACAAGATGGTGCGCCTGGGCCTGTACCTGACCGACCTGGGCGAGTTCGCCAAGGTCAATGCAGTGATGCAGGAATACTTCCAGGCGCCGTTCCCGGCGCGTTCCACCATCGAAGTGTCGGGCCTGCCGAAGGGCGCCGCGTTCGAGGTCGACGCGATCATGATCATCGACTGATCCTGCCCGCAGGATGTGTCCAAGGATGCCCGGCCAATGCCGGGCATCTGCGTTTCAGCCAGCGGGCCGCCGGATATCGCTGGGGGTGTGCCCGGTCCAGCGCTTGAACGCGCGGCGGAACTCGCGCGCGTCGTTGAAGCCCAGTTGGCTGCCGACCGCGGCAATGCTCAGCTCCGGCTCCTGCAGCAGTTCCAGTGCCAGCTCGGTACGCAGGCGATCATGGATCTCGCTGAAACTGGTTTCCTCTTCGGCCAACTGACGGCGCAGCGTGCGCTCGCTCAGGTGCAGGGCCTGGGCAACGTCGCTCATCTGTGGGTTGTCGCGCAGCTGCGCACGCAGCAGCCGCTCCAGTGCGGCGGTGGTTTCGCCGCGGCTGGCCAAGGTGGCCAACTGCGCACGGCAAAGTGACAAGGCCTGCTGCGAGGTTACCGGGTTGTAGCTGGCAAACGGCAGCTGCATCCAGTGCCGCTCCACCACCATGGCATTGCGGGTTTGGCCAAAGCGCAGCTCGCAGCGGAACAGTGCCTGGTATTTGTCGATGCTGGCGGGTGCGGCATACGCCACGTCCAGCCGGACCGGGCTGAAGTCCGTGCCAGCCAGCTCCCGGCCCAGCATCAGGATGCTGGAGAACATTTCCTCGCACAGGAACGGCAGCAGGTCCTGGGCCTGCTCCGGCGCGGTGGCAACCACGGCCAGGGTGTCGGCATTGCTCTCGTCCAGCACCAGGTCCATCAAGGGGCCGAGGTTGCGCTGGTAGTCCAGGCCAATGCGCACGGCCTGGCCAAAGGTGCGAGCGGTCTTCATCGCCAACCCGAGCAGGCCGAAGTTGCCACCGTTCTGCGCGCCGCCCATTGCCAGGCCGGCAGCATCAATCGGCAGCATCGGCAGTGCCCGGCGGATGACTTCGTAGGCCTGGCGGTAGGAAATGCGCGTGCGCGGGTCGTTGAGCTGGTCCTGGCTCAGGTGCAGGCCTGCCAGCCAGCTGTCGGTGTCCACGCCCAGCTCGCTGCCCAGCAGCAATAGACCACTGAGCATGTTGGTTGGCACATTGGCGATAGCCAGGCGGTCGCCGCCGGCGCTCCTGCGATGCATTCAAGCCCCTCCAGCTTGTCCGCTTTGCCCCCCCAAGTATGCCGCTCTTGCCCTTCGCGTGAACACTGCCTGAAAGCCAGACTGCGCCCAACATCTGCAGGCGTATGGGAGGGGATCATGCAGCGCAGCGTTACCTTGGCGGTTTCCGCCACCTTGGCCGTGATGATTGCCGGCTGCCAGAAGCAGGCCCAGCAGGCCCCGGCCGTGGCTGCCGCCGATGGGGCATTTGCGGCCACGCTGCAGGAGCGCCTGCTCGATGCCAAGCCTGGCGACGTGATCGTCATTCCTGCGGGGCGGCACCAGTTCGAGCGCAGCCTCAGCCTGCGCGCCGATGGCGTGACCATCCGCGGGGCGGGCATGGATCGCACCGTACTGAGCTTCAAGGGGCAGAAGGCGGGCGCCGAGGGGCTGCTGGTCAACGGCGACAACTTCACCATCGAGAACCTGACCATCGAGGATTCAAAAGGCGATGGGCTGAAGATCAGCGAATCGGAAAACATCACCATCCGCGGTATCAAGGTGCAGTGGACCGGTGGCCCCAGCACCAAGAACGGCGCCTACGGCATCTATCCGGTGCTGACCAAGAATGTGCTGATCGAGAACACCGTGTCCATTGGCGCGTCCGATGCCGGCATCTACGTGGGCCAGTCCGATGGGGTGATCGTGCGCAACAGTCGCGCCGAGCAGAACGTGGCCGGCATCGAGGTCGAGAACACCCGCAATGCGGACGTCTACGACAACGTGGCTACCGGCAATACCGGTGGCATCCTGGTGTTCAACATGCCAGGGCTGTCGCAGCAGGGAGCCAACATCCGCGTGTTCAACAACAAGGTCATCGCCAACAATCACGAAAACTTCGGCGCCAAGGGCACGCCGGTGTCCAGCGTGCCGGCGGGCTCGGGCATCGTCATCAACTCCAACGATGACATCGAGGTGTTCGACAACGAAGTGCGTGACAACGCGACCACCAACATCATTGTTTCCAGCGTGTATTCCACTGGTTACAAGGACAGCAGCGCGTCGCCCAACTTCGACCCCTACCCGGAGCGCATCTACATCCACAACAACACCTTGTCCGGTGGCGGCGATTCCCCCGATGGACTGGATTTGAAAGCCTTGAAGGTGGCCATGTATGGCCTGACCGGCAATTTTCCGGACGTGTTGTGGGATGGCTATTACAACAAGGAGCGGATGGTGGACGGGGTCAAGCTTGGTCCACAGATATGCCTGCGCAATGTCAGCGGCGTGGTGAACGCCGATGGCCCCGGCGGGTACAAGAACCCGAGCAAGGACGCCAAGCCGTTTGACTGTGAGTTGCCGCGTTTGCCTGCCATCGACCTTAAGCGGGCTTGAGCACGGGCATGGGCAATCTGATGTTGCGGGGCATGGTTCTGGTAACGGTGCTGTTGGCGCTGGCCGGTTGTGGCAAGCCGGCAGGCGTGCATTTTTTTGAACAGGGCCAGCCGGCCACGCTGGACGAATGGCATGTACTGCGGGTGCGTGATGGCCGCTTGTCGCTCAATGACGGGGTGGTTCCGTATGACCTGAATACCCCGTTGTTCAGCGACTACGCCCACAAGTTGCGCACGGTATGGATGCCCAAGGGCCAGGCCGCCGGCTACCAGCCGGAACACGCGTTTGATTTCCCGGTGGGCACCATCCTCAGCAAGACGTTTTATTACCCCCTGCCGGCTGACGGTGCCGCCGATGGCCGATCGGTCGCGCGGACGCCGCCCTCGCAGTCCTCACTGCAGGGCGAAAGCCTGGACCTGTCCAAAGTCCGCTTGATCGAAACCCGCTTGCTGGTGCATCGCAAGGAGGGCTGGGTTGCCTTGCCTTATGTCTGGAACAAGGAGCAGACCGCGGCCAGCCTGCAGCGCACCGGAGCGAGCGTCGATCTGGAACTGGTGGCCGCCGATGGCACGCGCGAGGCGCTGGCCTACCAGGTGCCGGACCAGAACCAATGCGCAGGCTGCCACGTCACCGACAACCGGTCCCGCAGGTTGCAGCCGATCGGGCCCAAGGCCAGGCACCTGAACCGTGATTTCGACTACGCCAGCGGCCGTGACAACCAGTTGAGCCACCTGGCGGAGATCGGCTACCTGAAGGATCTGCCGGCGCCGGAACAGGTGCCGCGCTCGGCTGATGCCAGCAATCCGAACGTTGCCCTGGATGCGCGTGCACGTGCCTACCTGGACGTGAACTGCGGGCACTGCCATAGCCGCACCGGGCCGGCGATCACCTCGGGGCTGTGGCTGGACGCGCCGACCCAGGATCATTTGAAGCTGGGTATCTGCAAGCAGCCCATTGCAGCAGGCAAGGGCACCGGCAACCGGCTGTATGACATCCAGCCCGGTGACGCCGATGCCTCGATCATCGCCTATCGCATCGATAGCGATGATCCGGCCGTAATGATGCCCGAGGTCGGACGGGCAGTCGTACACAAGGAAGGCGTGGCCTTGATCCGGCAATGGATCAACGAACTGGAAGCAAGCTGCGACACCGGTGGCGAAGGCCAGCCGGGCATTACAGGACCGCCGGCCGTTTGATGCCGGCTTTACACCTCACTGCGTGGGAGAGAGCGCGATGCGAGTGAAGCAAAGGAATCTGGTAATCGGGTTGCAGCGGGCCATGGCCGGGCTGATGGTGCTGGGGGTCGCGACCCCGGCAATGGCCCAGTCGGCGACGGAGGATGCTGCCACTACGCTGGATCGCATCACGGTCACCGCGCAGAGCCGGCAACAGGAAATACAGGATGTGCCGATCGCGCTGCAGGTGGTGGACCAGGCCCTGCTCAGTGACGTCGCCGCCGAGAACCTGGGCGATATCGATGCCTTCGTGCCTGGCCTGGTGATCGATGCTGTTCAGCCAACCCAGCCTTCGTTCAAGCTGCGTGGCGTGGAAACCGACGACTTCGGCATTGGTACCGATCCCGCGGTGGGTATCTTTGTCGATGGCGTGTATGGCGGGCGCGGCGGTGGCGTGCTGTTGCCCTTCGTCGACGTGGAGCGCATCGAAGTGCTGAAGGGGCCTCAGGGCACCTTGTTCGGGCGCAATACTGCTGCCGGTGCGATCTCGCTGATCACCCGTCGGCCGCAGGCCGAGACGGAAGCACGCGCCACCGTGCGGGTCGGCAACTATGGCAAGAAATACGCTGACGCCATGTGGAACATCCCCACCGGTGATAACTCCGCTTTGCGCTTCAATGCCCTGATCAATACCAGCGACGGCTGGTTCCAGGATGGCGCCACCGGCAAGGACCTGGGCGGCGAGAATGTATGGGCGACGCGCGCGGCCTGGCAATCGCGATTCGGCGACAACACCACCGCTTACGTCAGCTGGGACCACGAGAGCCTGGACCAGAACGGCCGTGTCACCACGGGCATCGTGGCGCTGCCGGATTACCCCGCACGGCCGAGCGTGCCGGTGGATCCGGACGACTATCTGGACCCGCGCAAGATCAAGACCTACAGCGATGCGGACAACGCCGAGTGGCGGACCTTCGATGGTGTCAGCCTGATCATCGACCATGCCTTGCCGTGGGGAAATTTCACCTCCACCAGCTCCTGGCGCAAATACGACTCCACCAACCACACCGAGGAAGACGGCACCAACCGCTACGACCTGTACGTGGACTCGAAGAACACCGAGAGCAACGAAACCCTCTACCAGGAGTTCAAGTTCTCCGGCAGCAACGCGCGCTTCGACTGGGTGGCTGGCGCCAGCTATTTCGACGAGGACGCGCGCCAGACCAGCGAGGTCAACACCAACACCGAGGCCGTGGATAACATCGTACGCAACATGGGCATCGCGCCCACGCCCGATGGCAGCCTGTTCAACTTCACCTCGATGCTGGCGCAGATGAACGGCATTCCCATTTCGTTGGTCGGCGAGAAGTGGAACGAACGCTTCGCCAATACCTTGGGCACCCGATCCTATGCTGCTTTCGGTGACGTCATCTGGAAGGCGACGGACCGATTGAACCTCACCTTCGGCCTGCGCTACACGCGCGACGAGAAGGACTTCACCTGGCTCAATACGCCTCGCAATGCCCCGGGCCTGGAGGCCAAGCTGGATACGCTGGAGGCGCTGGGCTTCTTCCAGGCGCTGGCGCAGATGGGGGTTCCGATCACCCGCGAGTTGCTTACCTTCGACATGGCCTTCATCGATGCGCCGGCCATGGTCAACAAGGGCAAGCTGGTGCGCGACAAGAAGAGCTGGAGCGACTGGAGCCCGCGCTTCGTGGTGGATTACCACCTCAATGACGACACCATGGTGTTCGGCTCACTGGCCAAGGGCTACAAGGCCGGCGGTTTCAACGCATTGCAGATCGGGCCGGCGTTCGAGAACGAGGATGTGTGGAACCTGGAGATCGGCTTGAAGCAGAGCTTCGATCGGTTCTCCTACAACCTGTCTGCCTTCCACTACCGCTATGACAACCGCCAGGCCATCCGCCTGGTCGATCCGGACCCAAACAACCCCGTCGACATTCCCGTCTATGTGTTCGACACCAGTGACCTGGAAGCGACGGGCGTGGACTTCGACATGCGCTGGAAGGTCACCGATGGCCTCACCCTGGATGCGGCAGCGGAGTGGATCGATTCCAAGTACAAGAACTACGTGACGCCCGAAGGCGTCGACCTGGACGGTGCCGCTACCGGTGAACCGCGCTTCACTGCGTCGGCGGGTGCGGTGTACCTGGCCGATCTGGGGGACAATGGCCAGCTGCGCTTCTCGCTGCGTCACGCCTATCGGGGTGCGGTGCGCTGCAACGCGGGCTCCGAGCTGCAGGGCGATTGCGGTATCAGCAGGTTGCTCAACATCGGTGAATCGCAGCAGCGCACCGACGTGCGCGTGGGCTGGACCTCGCCGCTGCAGCATTGGACCTGGGCGGTGTATGCCAACAACGTGTTTGACAAGCAGTACGTGCGTGGCCTGAACACCTATGGGCGAGATCCCTTGGGTGTGGTCGGCGCCACCATCACCGATCCGCGAACCTACGGCCTGGAGATGACTGTGAAGTTCTAAAAATGTTGCCTGCGCAAAAGGCTCCCCTCTCCCGCTTGCGGGAGAGGGGTTGGGGGTGAGGGCCTATTCGCCACGTACATTTACCGCAACAAGGCGCCGATCGACATCGCCACAGGAAACCCGCGGCGAAACTGTAGGAAACCCCGGCGTCAGCTGACGCCGGGGTTTCTGTTTGCGGCGCATGACGGCATCCTTATGTCATGCCTGCACGCCGTGAACCCGCCATCCTCGATCTTTCCACCGAACCGCTGAGCCGTCTGGCCGGGGTCGGGCCCCGGGTGGCAGCCAAGCTTGAAGCTCGTGGTCTGACCACCCTGCAGGACCTGTGGCTGCACCTGCCGCTGCGCTACGAAGATCGCACCACGCTGTTGCCGATCCGTGCGTTGAAGGCAGGCATGGCCGCGCAGGTCGAGGGCAGGGTGGAAGCGGTGGAGCGGGGCTTCCGTTATCGGCCGGTGCTGCGGGTGGCGATCAGTGATGACTCCGGTGCCACCCTGGTGCTTCGGTTCTTTCATTTTCGAGCCGCGCAGGTGGCGCAGTTCGCGGTGGGCCGGCGCCTGCGCGCCTATGGCACGCCGCGGCCTGGCCAGCACGGGTTGGAGATCGTCCATCCCAGTTATCACGTACTGGGCGACGGCGAGGATGCCGCGCTGGGGCAATCGCTGGATCCGGTCTATCCGGCGGTGGAAGGCATTGGCCCGGCCAGCCTGCGCAAGCTGATCGGACAGGCATTGGACCGCCTGCCGGATGCAGCGGCGCTGGAGTTGCTGCCAGACAGCTTTCTGGCAGGGCTGCAATTGCCCTCACTGCGCGAGGCGATGCTGACCATGCATCGTCCCCCGCGTGATGCCGATATCGCCGCGCTGGCCGCAGGGACCCATCCGGCACAACGGCGTTTGGCGATGGAAGAGTTGCTGGCCCATCACCTGAGCCTGCGTCGGCAGCGCATCGCCTTGCAGCAGCACCGTGCACCGTCGCTGCGCGGGCGCGACGGGCTGGTCAAGGCGCTCCTGCAATCGTTGCCGTTCCGCCTGACCGGTGCCCAACAGCGGGTGTTCGACGAGATCCGCAAGGATCTGGCGCGTGCTCACCCGATGCTGCGCCTGGTGCAAGGTGACGTCGGCTCAGGCAAAACCGTGGTTGCCGCGTTGGCGGCGATGCTGGCGGTTGAGCGGGGCAAGCAGGTGGCCCTGGCCGCACCGACCGAGCTGCTGGCCGAGCAGCACCTGGCCAACCTGCGCAGCTGGCTGGAGCCACTGGATATCCGTGTCGCCTGGCTGGCCGGCAAGGTCACCGGCAAGGCGCGCAGCAAGGTGCTGGAAGAGGTTGCATCCGGGCACGCCCAGGTGGTGGTCGGCACCCATGCGTTGATGCAGGAAAACGTGGTGTTCAACGATCTGGCCTTGGCCATCGTCGACGAACAGCATCGCTTCGGCGTGCACCAGCGTCTGGCATTGCGCGACAAGGGCGCCGCTGCCGGGGTGGTGCCGCACCAGCTGGTGATGACGGCCACGCCCATCCCGCGCACGTTGGCGATGGCTGCATATTCGGACCTGGACGTGTCGGCGATCGATGAACTGCCGCCGGGGCGCACCCCGGTGCAGACCATCGTTATCAGTGCCGAGCGTCGCCCGGAGCTGGTCGAACGCATCCGCGTCGCCTGCCAACAGGGGCGTCAGGTGTACTGGGTCTGCACCCTGATCGAAGAAAGCGAAGAAGAGGCCGGACCAGGCAATGCACGCATGGATGCCTCGGCTGCGCAGACCACCTTCGAGGCGCTGTCGGCGCAGTTGCCAGAGCTGCGCATCGGTCTGGTGCATGGGCGCATGAAGGCGGCGGAGAAGCAGGCTGCGATGCGTGCCTTCAAACAGGCCGAGACCGACCTGCTGGTCGCCACAACGGTGATTGAAGTGGGCGTCGACGTGCCCAATGCCTCCTTGATGATCATCGAGAACGCAGAACGCCTGGGCCTGGCCCAGCTGCACCAGTTGCGTGGTCGGGTTGGTCGCGGCGCCACCGCCTCCAGTTGCGTGCTGATGTACCAGGCGCCGCTGTCGGCAATGGCGCGTGAACGCCTGGAAACCATGCGGCACACGTCCGATGGCTTCCTCATCGCCGAAAAGGATCTTGAACTGCGTGGCCCGGGCGAGTTGCTGGGTACGCGGCAGACTGGGCTGGCCGCGTTCCGCGTTGCCGACCTGGCGCGTGATGCGGGCATGTTGCCGACCGTGCACACCTTGGCCGAGCGCTTGCTGGATGAGGCGCCTGCATTGGCCGATCGCATTGTCAGGCGCTGGATTGGTGGCGCGGTGCGCTACGCATCAGCCTGATTGCGTGCTTCCACTGTAATGGATGTGGTGACAGACTCCATGATCAACCAGAAGTGAAGCAGAAGATGAGCCAGAAGATACCGTTGCTGATTGATACCGACCCGGGCGTGGATGACGCGTTGGCGCTGCTGATGGCCTTTGCCGATGAACGCCACGACGTGGTGGGCCTGACCGTGGCAGCGGGCAATGTCGGCCTCGAATACACCGTGCGCAACGCGCTCAAATTGTGCGAAGTCGCTGGCCGTGAAGACGTGCCGGTGTTTGCCGGCACTCCCGATCCGCTGGTCTATCCGGCCGAGGACGCCGCACACGTGCATGGCCGTGACGGCTTCGGTGATGTGGACCTGCCGTTGACCGCGCGCAAGGTCGAGGCCGAGCACGCCGCGCTGGCGATCCTGCGTTTGTCGCACCAGTACGCCGGGGAGTTGGTGCTGGTGGCACTCGGCCCGCTGACCAACATCGCGCTTGCACTCAAGCTGGACCCGAGCTTGCCGAAGCGCATCAAGCGTTTTCTGGTGATGGGCGGTGCGATCACCGGCCATGGCAACATCACGCCGGCGGCGGAATTCAACATCGCCTTCGACCCGGAAGCTGCGCATATCGTTTTCAGCCAGTTCCCGCACACCGACGTCGCTGATTGGGAGGCCACTGTTGCGCATGGCCTGTTGCATCGCGATGTCGAGCAATGGTTGGCGGCCGATACGGACAAGGCGCGCTTCTATGAGCTGATCTCGCGGCAGACGCGGCTGTGGTCCGAAGACAGCCGCGGTGAACGCTGGTACGCCGCCGATGCGCTGGCCATGGCGTGGGCATTGCAGCCTGAAGGGGCGACCCGGGTGGAGCAGCGCCCGCTGTCTATCGAGCTGACCGGCAACCGCAGCCGCGGCGCCACCATCGTCGACTGGAACCGGCAGACTGGCGCGGCGGACAATACCGCCCTGCTGATCGGCTATGACCAGGGCCGGTTCGAGGCCCAGGTACGGCGGGCGTTGGGGCTGTAAGGCAGGTGATTGGCCCCGACTTGCTTGTCGGGGCAATGCCTGCCTATAATGGCGGTCTTGACCACCAGCCCACACGGTGCGAGCCCATGAAGGCCGATATCCATCCCGATTACCACAACGTCGTTTTCCACGACGTGACCTCCGATTTCAAGTTCCTGACCCGTTCGACCATGTCCTCCAAGGAAACGGTCAAGTGGGAAGACGGCGAAGAGTATCCGCTCGTCAAGGTTGAAATTTCCTCGGCTTCGCACCCGTTCTATACGGGCAAGCACAAGGTTATCGATACCAGCGGCCGCATCGACAAGTTCCAGAAGCGCTACGCGCGCTAATCGAACTGGTTGTTGCTGTCCCGACAACGGCCGCGCCCTGCGCGGCCGTTGTTTTGTCTTGTCCGTCGTACGGCTGAACCATTGCGGAATCTGGCGGCTTTGCCAGCGCGACGCTGTGTCGCAGGCAAACCCCCGCCTATAAGACTTTTGTCTTCGCAATCTGCAAATGCTGCTGTGCGATAATCGTCGGAACCGCAGTGGAAAACTGCGGAATTCCTTCACGCGCCTGCCCGCACCCCAATCGTCAGGACAGGCGCCTTCCACTTGAGGAGCGCACACTGTGTCCGATCTTGATCAGGTCACGCTCAACGCCGGCGAAAAGTCGGTCGTTCTGCCTGTCGTCAAACCCGTCCTGGGCAATAACTGTGTCGATATCTCGAAGCTGACCAAGGAAACCGGTCTCTTCACCTACGACTCTGGCTACACCGCTACCGCCAGCTGCAAGTCGGCTATCACCTACATCGATGGTGACAAGGGCGTGCTGCTGTATCGCGGCTATCCGATCGAGCAGCTGGCCGCCAAGTCCAGCTTCGTCGAAGTGGCCTACCTGCTGATCAATGGCGATCGTCCGAGCGCCGACCAGCTGAAGGCGTTCGAAGCCGAACTGACCGCTGAAGCCGGCGTTGATGATTCCATCAACACCTTGATCGGCAGCTTCGCCAAGGATGCACATCCGATGGCGATCCTGACTGCCTCGATCGCGCAGCTGTCGGCCAAGTACCACGCTTCGCTGGATCTGGACGACGCCGAACAGCGCCGCCAGGCTGCCGTGCGCCTGATCGCCAAGGTACCGACCCTGTCGGCCCTGATCTACCGTCACGGCAAGGGCCTGCCGGCCAACAAGCCGGACACCTCGCTGGACTACGTCAGCCGCTTCCTGAAGCAGACCTTCGAGTCGGCCGATGGCAAGTACGATCTGAACAAGGACGTGGTCAAGGCACTGGATCTGCTGTTCATCCTGCACGCCGACCACGAGCAGAACGCCTCGACCTCGACCGTGCGTCTGGTCGGTTCCACCGGCGCCAACCCGTATGCTTCGGTCGCCGCTGGCGTGACCGCGCTGTGGGGCCCGGCACACGGCGGCGCCAACGAAGCCGTGCTGAAGATGCTGGAAGAGATCGGTTCGGCTGACAACGTCGAGTCCGCCGTGGTCAAGGCCAAGGACAAGACCTCGGGCTTCCGCCTGATGGGCTTCGGCCACCGCGTGTACAAGAACTTCGACCCGCGCGCCAAGGTGATCGGTGAGATGACCAAGCAGGTGCTCGGCCAGCTCGGTGTGCAGGATCCGCTGCTCGACGTTGCCGTCAAGCTGGAGCAGGCTGCGCTGCAGGACGAGTACTTCGTCGCCCGCAAGCTGTACCCGAACGTCGATTTCTACAGCGGTATCATCTACAAGGCACTGAACATTCCGACCGAGATGTTCACCGTCATGTTCGCGCTGGGCCGCACCGCAGGTTGGGTGTCGCATTGGCTGGAGCAGCAGGTTGATCCGGAAATGAAGATCGGCCGTCCGCGTCAGGTCTATACCGGCCACGACGTGCGCGACTACAAGTAAGGGCGTCGGCGCAGTGATGCGCCGCCTCCGCTGCTTGCAAGGCCCCGCTTCGGCGGGGCTTTTTTATGTGCGCTATCCACACAGCTTGTGCGGGGGTGGTGACACAAGTTGTGGATAAGCCCGCACAACCGTTGTGTGACGTGCCTTTTCAGTGCGTGGCGATATTTTGTCCAGCTGCGCCGGCAAGCGTTGTAGCGCCGAGCCATGCTCGGCAATGGGCGCTATCGGTAGAGCCTTTGCCGAACATGGGCTCTGCACTACAGGGCAGGCGGTGCGGCTTCGTGGCTTATACCGCACCTGCCAGGGGCGGGGAGGTGGCCAGCAGTTGCTTGAGCTGCGCCAGCGTTGCCCGCGGCAGGGGCTTGCCGTCGTCGGGTGAGACGGGCGGTTGCCGTAATGCATCCTCGGGTAGCACCAGCAGTTCAAAGGCAATGCCGTCGGCGGCGAACTCCCAGCCCGGAAAGTGCTGGCGGCCTGCATGGCCGGCCAGTTGCAGCGACCAGGTCCTGGCTTCGGCGGGGATGTGATGCTCGTGCAGAAAACGTTGCACAGCGTCGGCATCATCGCAGTGCAGTTGCAGGGTGACCGGGCTGTTGTCGCCCGCAACACCGCTCAGGACCGGGCCCACCAGTCTCGGTTGGAAGGCCTGCAGGAACTGCATGGCCTGCACGGCCGATTCGCGGCGTTGGCGCAGTGCGCCGGGCTGTTCCGTGGCAGCGAACAGCCGCTGGTGCTCGCGCAGGGCCTGCTCAACGTCGGCCAACCTCGGCCACAGGCCTTCTTCATGGATGCCGAGCTTGGCAGCCGCCTTGCGGCGGGCGTGTTCGAAGTCGTGGATGCCGTTCTCTGCGATCAGGCGTGCCGCCTCCTGCGCGATCAGCAGGCGTTCGCGTGGGGCACGGCGGGTGGTCTGCGGGGATGACGGCATCGGGCTCCTCCGATGGGATGCGAGCCCGATTGTAGGCAGGCGGCGGGCATTGCGTCCCGCCGCTGAGGCTGCGATCAGAAAATATCGAACGCGGCGTCGTTGGTTGCCTGGTCCTGCTGCTGGAAGTCGAAATCCTGCATGCGCTCCAGGTCCTCGGTCTTCACCCATTCGGTGGCGCCATTCAGCGTCGCCTCGACCATGCCCGACGGCGGATCGTTCTTGGCGATGGGGGCATCCTTCAGCGCCACCCGCATGTAGTCGATCCAGATCGGCAGGGCAGCCTTGCCGCCGTATTCGCGGTAGCCCAGCGAGCGGAAATCATCGCGGCCAACCCATACCGTGGTGACCAGCGGGCCGCCAAAGCCGGAGAACCAGGCGTCGCGGTGGTCATTGGTTGAGCCGGTCTTGCCACCCACGTCCTCGCGGCCCAGCACCTTGGCGGCGGTGCCCGTGCCGCGCTGGACCACGTCGCGCATCATCGACACCAGCTGATAGGCGGTGCGCTCGTCGATGGCGCGTGGTGCGGTACGGGCATCCGGGTTGACCGGCTTCGGCGGTTCCACCGGCGCATCCGGCTTGGCGGCCGGCGCCTGGGCGGTAGCTGCAGCAGGCTCGGCGCCGAAATTGAAGCCGTCGACGACCTGGCTGGCCGGCGCAGCACCTGGAGTACTGAGGCCGCCGCAACCACGGCAGGCCATGGCCGGGTTTTCCTTGAAGATGACGTTTCCGTCGCGGTCCTTGATCTCGTCGACGATCCAGGTGTCCACCCGCGAGCCGCCATTGGCAAACACCGCGTAACCGCGCGCGACCGACAACGGGGTCAGCGAGGCGGTACCCAGTGACATCGACAGGTTCGGCGGCAGCTCGGCTTCCTGGAAGCCGAATTCGCTGATGTATTTGCGCGCATAGTCCACGCCGACGCTGTCCAGCAGGCGCACCGAGACCAGGTTGCGTGATTGCACCAGCGCCTCGCGCAGGCGCATAGGGCCGCGGAAGCCGCCGCCGTCGTTCTGCGGTTGCCAGGTCTTGCCGCGGCGGTCGCGGAATACCACCGGCGCATCCAGCACGATGGAGGCCGGGTTGAAGCCCTTGTCGAACGCGGAGGCGTAGATGAAGGGCTTGAAGCTCGAACCCGGCTGGCGGCGCGCCTGGGTGGCGCGGTTGAACTTGTTGCCGGCAAAGCTGAAACCGCCCACCAGGGCGCGCAGGGCGCCGCTGTCGGCATCCAGCGAGACCAGTGCGGCCTGGCCGCGTGGGATCTGATCGATCAGCCACTCGCCTTCCTTGCTGCCGGCACGCACGCGGACCATGTCGCCGCGGGTAAGCAGCTTGGCCGGGCTACGGGTGGTCCAGCGGGTGGCGGCCACCGGCAACACCAGCTCAGTGCGATCGGCCAGCACCACTGTTACGCCACCGTCGGCATGGGTGGCCGAAACCACCGCGGGCATCAGGCCGGCCTGCGCCGGGATGCCGGCAAGATTGCGCGCCAATGCGGTGGCGTCGGCATCGGCGGCCACGTCGAAGTGCTGCTCCACGCCATGCCAGCCATGGCGGTGGTCATACAGCGTCAGCCCGTCGCGCACGGCCAGGTTGGCCGCTTCCTGCATGGTCGAGTTGATGGTGGTGGTGACGTGGTAGCCCTTGTTGAGCGCGTCCTCGCCGTACTTGGCGATCATTTCCTGGCGCACCAGCTCGGCCACGTACGGCGCGTAGACCTGCACCGGCGGCTCATGCGGGCTGGCATGCATCGGCACGGCCTTGGCGGCGTCCGCCTCGGCCTGGCTGACGTAGCCAAGCTCGGCCATGCGCTGCAGCACATAGTTGTCGCGGCGCTGGCGCGCGCGCTCGGGGTTGCTGAGCGGGTTGCCGCTGGAGGGGAACTTGGGAATGCCCGCCAGCGAGGCCATTTCGTCCAGGTCCAGCTCGGCCAGCTTCTTGCCGTAGTAGTACTCGGCGGCCGCGCCAATGCCGTAGGCGCGGTTGCCGAAGAAGCTCTTGTTCAAGTAGAGCTCGAAGATCTCATCCTTGCTGAGCTCGCTCTCGATCTTCCGCGCCAACAGGATTTCGGCGAACTTGCGGGTGTAGCTGACCTCACTACTGAGGAAGAATTGCCGCGCAACCTGCTGGGTAATGGTCGATCCGCCGGGCACGCCGTCCTTGGAGCCGGTGCGCATGATCATCCAGATTGCGCGGCCCACGCCCTTGTAGTCGACGCCGTCGTGTTGGTAGAAACGGGCGTCCTCGGTGGCAAGGAAGGCCTGCTTCAGGCGCTCCGGAACATCCTTCATCTGGATCGGATAGCGGCGGGTCTCGCCGAATACCGCCATTAATTTTCCTTCACTATCATAGACATACATCGGCTCCTGCAATTCGACATTGCGCAGCGCCTGCACGTCCGGCAGTTTGGAAGAGACAACGTAATAGAGCGAGCCAGCGGCGATCGCACCCACCAGGGCGAGGGCGACGAAGAGGGCAAGCAGCCAGCGCAGCCAGCGGCGAAAACGTGGCATCCAGAGGTCCCGATTGCGGATTTCGTAGCCGCAGAGTATAGATTACGCAGGGGAACGGCTGGGGCCGTACCCTGGGGAGAGTAAGGGGAGATCACTTCAGGGCCGTGATGCAGATCGCGTCTCCGGCCTTGGGTGGTTGCCAATTGCTGTAAATCCGTTATTAATGCGCGGACGCAAAAAGTGCGTCCAAGTGCCCGTCGGCAGGGGAGAATCCGTGGGGCTTATCCCAAAAAGTCAGGCGCCTATCATTGGCGTCGACATCAGTTCGACTGCGGTAAAGCTGCTTCAGCTTTCCCGCAGTGGTAACCGTTTTCGCGTGGAACATTACGCTGTGGAACCTCTGCCGCCGAATGCGGTGGTGGAAAAGAACATCGTGGAAGTCGAGGCCGTCGGGGAGGCGATCCGACGTGCGGTGGCGCGTTCAGGCACCCGTGCCAAGAATGCGGCCGCCGCCGTGGCCGGTTCGGCGGTGATCACCAAGGTGATCCCGATGCCGGCCGACCTGGATGAAGGCGAGATGGAGGCACAGGTCGAGCTGGAGGCGGTGAATTACATTCCGTACCCGATCGACGAAGTGAACCTCGATTTCGAAGTGCTGGGCGTGGTGCCGAACAATCCGGAAATGGTGCAGGTGCTGTTGGCCGCATCGCGTTCGGAGAACGTCGAGCTGCGTCAGTCCGCGCTGGAACTGGGTGGGCTCACGGCGAAGGTGATGGACGTGGAAGCGTTCGCCATCGAGAACGCCTTCGGCCTGGTGGCCAGCGAGCTGGCCGTGCCCAGCGACGGGCTGGTTGCCTTGGTCGACATCGGTGCGACCATGACGACCCTCAACGTGCTGCGCAGCGGTCGTAGTCTGTACAGCCGCGAGCAGGTGTTTGGTGGCAAGCAGCTCACCGACGAGGTGATGCGCCGTTATGGCCTCAGCTACGAGGAAGCGGGTCTGGCCAAGCGCCAGGGCGGCTTGCCGGAAAGCTATGAGGTCGAGGTGCTTGAGCCGTTCAAGGAAGCCACAGTGCAGCAGATCAGCCGCCTGTTGCAGTTCTTCTACGCCGGCAGTGAGTTCAACCGCGTTGACCATATCGTCCTGGCCGGTGGGTGTGCGGCCTTGATCGGTTTGCCGACGATGGTGGAAGAACAGCTGGGTGTGGCCACCACGGTTGCCAATCCGCTGGCGCAGATGACGTTGGGCCCGAAGGTGCAGGCGCATGCGTTGGCGCAGGACGCTCCCGCGTTGATGATCGCGACCGGTCTGGCCATGAGGGGATTTGACTGATGGCACGGATCAACTTATTGCCGTGGCGCGCTGAGCGCCGCAAACAACGCCAGCGCGAGTTCTACGGCATGCTGGGCTTTGCCGCACTTGCCGGCGTGGTGCTGTCGGGCCTGTTGTGGTTCTTCTACAGCCAGCAGATCAGTGGCCAGCAGGAGCGCAATGCCTTCCTCGAATCCGAGATCGCCAAGGTCAAGGAGCAGAACAAGGAAATCGAACGCCTGGACAAGCAGAAGGATCGTCTGCTGGCCCGCAAGAAGGTAATCGAAGAACTGCAGGGCAAGCGTTCGCAGATGGTGCACCTGTTTGATTCGCTGGTGCGCACCATCCCTGATGGTGTGGTGCTGACGGCACTCAAGCAGGAAGGTGAAACCCTGACCCTGGAAGGACGCACGCAATCCAATGCGCGTGTCAGTACCTATATGCGCAATCTTGAGGGCTCTGGCTGGATGAGCAATCCGGAGCTGACCATCATCGAGGCGCGGGCACAGGAAACGGGCGGCAAGGTGATCGACGTCAAGTCCCTGCCGTATGTGTTCACCCTGAAGGTGCAGTTGCCTTCGCCGAGTGATCCGGCCAATCCGCAAGACGAGGTTGTCGTTGCTCCGGCTGCAGGCGCTGCTGCGCCTGTCGCGGCACCAGCGGCGCCGGCTCCTGCCGCCGCACCGGTCGCCACGCCACCCGCCGCGCCGGCAGCACAGCCTGCTGACAAGGTTGCGCCTGCGCAGAAGGAGGCTCGCTCGTGAGCAAGAAATTCAGTACCAAGGACTTGGATTTCAACAATATCGGTAACTGGCCGCGCAACGCCAAGATGGTGTTCTGCGTACTGCTGGCGCTGGTGATCATGGCGCTGGCCTACCTGTTGGTGATCAGTGGCCAGCGCGAAGAGTTGGGGGGCCTGGAGGCCAAGGAAGCATCGTTGCGCACCAGCTTTGAAACGGAGCAGGCGCGCGCGGTGAACCTTGAGCCGCTCAAGCAGCAGCTCGCACAGATGGAGCAGGTGCTGCAGCAGATGCTGCGTCAGCTGCCCAGCAAGACCGAGATGCCGGACCTGATCATCGACGTATCGCAGACAGCGCTGTCCAGTGGTCTGAACAACGAGTTGTTCCAACCGGGCCCGGAGTCGCTGAAAGAGTTCTACGCCGAGAAGCCGATCGCGCTGCGGCTGGTGGGCAGCTACCACCAGTTTGGTGCCTTCGTCAGCGGCGTGGCCTCGCTGCCGCGCGTGGTCATCCTGACCATGCATGACATCAACCTCAAGCCGAAGGACCCCAAGGGTGTGATTACCGCAGGTGGGGCGCTGGAGCTGGCTGGTACGGTCAAGACCTACCGCTATCTCGACGATGCCGAACTGGAAGACCAGGAAAAAGCAGCGGCTGAAGCGGCCAAGGCTGCCAAGAAGGGAGGGAAGTGAGCATGCGCAAGACTTTCTCCCTGGCCATCTGCATGATGAGCGTGGTGATGCTCGGTGGCTGCATGCGCAGCGTGACCAGCGCACCGACTGACCCGGGCGACCTGGAGAAGTATGTCCAGGATGTCCGTAAACGCCCAGCTGAACCGCTGGAGCCGTTGCCGGTGATGCAGCAGTTTGAAACCTTTGAGTACGCAGCGCAGGGCTTGCGCGATCCGTTCAGTGATGCCTGGGTATCAGATGATGGCAACAATCAGTTGCGTCCGGACCCGAATCGCCGCAAGGAGCCGCTGGAAGCCTTCCCGCTGGATGCCTTGGACATGGTCGGCACCATTGGCAACGGCGCAGGTGCCGTGGCCTTGGTGATGGGCCCGGACAAGGTGACCTATCGCGTGCGCCCCGGGGTGTACATGGGCCAGAGCGATGGCCGTGTAACGGGTGTGCGCGAAGATGGGATTGAGTTGATTGAACTGGTGCCGGACGGTGCAGGTGGCTGGCTGGAACGCCCAGCCTCGCTTGCACTGGACGATCGTTGATTGATTAGGGGATAGCACGATGACTTTTACCAAAGCCCTGAGCCTGCGTCCCATC
>Ga0308157_10002309_pt1 | contig 32103 bp, 27 predicted proteins | sample PhyBR1_FD_201035 | JGI IMG/M metagenome (GOLD analysis project Ga0308157, IMG submission 201035) | Phyllosphere microbial communities from UC Gill Tract Community Farm, Albany, California, United States - DLSLB.R1 | ecosystem: Host-associated > Plants > Phyllosphere > Unclassified | place: USA...
CATTCTCAGCGAGGATCAAAGATGCGTACACCTCATCTGGTGCCGCTTTCAAAGCAGGCGCTGGCGATCCTGAAGCAGATAAAACAGTTCTGCGGCGAACATGAACTCATTTTTATTGGCGATCATGATCCGCGTAAACCGATGAGTGAAAACACCGTGAACAGTGCGCTACGGGTGATGGGCTATGACACTAAAGTTGAGGTTTGCGGCCATGGTTTCCGCACAATGGCCTGTAGTTCATTAATTGAGTCAGGGCTATGGTCGAAGGATGCGGTAGAACGGCAGATGAGCCATATGGAACGCAATTCGGTGCGGGCGGCGTATATCCATAAAGCGGAGCATCTGGATGAGCGCAAGCTGATGCTGCAATGGTGGGCGGATTTTCTGGATGCAAATCGGGAGAGGGGGGTTACGCCGTTTGACTACGCGAAGATCAACCGGGGTAATACCAAGTGAATTGCTTGTTATATCTGTTTAATTAACCCTAATCGGCCAGCCTTACTGGAGAGGCTGGTTGGGGATTTACTGGGAGTATTGCAATTAGATATATTCTACATGCTCAAGAAGGTAGATGCACTGCCAGAGCTCATCTTCGCGAGTGAAAGGATTTGTTGATTAATTCTAATTTATCAATTGCTTACGCGATCATAATATTCGATGATTTGCAGTGCGACGGCAGCAATTTGCACCGCTTCCTCCCTGCTGGTACCAGCTGCTTTACCACCAAAACGATCATGGAGGACGGCTTGATGAAACTCTCCCACCTCTTCCCCGAGAATCGCTCCCCAGATAAAAGGATCTTGATTACGGTCTGCCCCCCATTTGGCATCCTGCCGTTGCATTTCTGCTAGCACGTCAGACAGGGCTTTAGTGTCTTGATGTTTACCTTTCATGTTTCCCTTACGAATCCGCCATTTTAAGTCCATCATTAACATTAAATATGTGCAGAGTCCATTAATTCGATACATCTCATTTTGTGAATGAGCGTTGAGTTTGCTATAAACGTAGCAACCAAGAAAAATAAAAGTGGATAATTTTGTTCATTACCTTTCAAAGCAAGAAGTTAAGGGCTATTTGCGAGAGTATGCACGAGGCAAATGAGATCTTTGGTGACAAACTGGCATCAAGACTACGCTCGCGACTTTCCGATCTTTCCGTGACCGACAACATATTACTGTTGCCAGTAGGTTCGCCGGAGGTACGCTTTGAGGATGGGGAAGAGTGTATTACAATTACTCTTTTCGGTGATGTAAAAATGGGGTTTGTCTGTGGGAATACAATTAAGCCCAAAAATCAAGACAATACAATTAATTGGTCCCGAGTCAGCCGGATACGGTTAGTGTTCATAGGTGACGTGAAATGATGGTTACGCAGGACTTCCAGCCTGACTGGGTATCTCCACCCGGTGATACGATTATAGATCTAATGGATGAACATGGGCTCTCTGGTGAAGAACTGAGTAAGAGGATTGGATTGTCTCTTATCCGGGGTCAGCAACTTCTTGAAGGAAAAATCCGACTTAATGAGTCTCTGGCTTCTAAGCTTGAGGAGCTATTCAGCGTATCGACAGACTTCTGGATCAAGCGCGAAGACGCTTATCGCCAGCAAATTGAATACCTCGAGAAAGTGAACAGTGATTGGCTCGAATCATTGCCTGTACGTGATATGATGGAGTTTGGTTGGATCCCCAAAACTACAACTCGGGAAAGTAAATTTAGGCACTGTCTGTCATTTTTCGGAATAAATTCCGTGAATGATTTTTTTTATAAAATTCAGTCAGATGCACCTTTGGTCGCTTTTCGTAAATCTCTTAATCTGGCAACCGAACCTGTGGCCGATTTGGTATGGCTGACTAGGGCGGCGCAAATTACCTCAAACCAAAACTGTGCAGTATGGGATAAAGAGGTGCTACTAGCATTGTTGCCAGAGCTGCGCAAAGCTACAAATGAACCTGACATGGGGATTTTTATCCCTTACATTCGCGACCTTCTCGCCACTGCTGGAGTTTCTCTCGTTGTGTTGCCAACGCCAAGGGGATGTCGGGCAAGTGGCGCTACCTGCTTTTTTACACCAGATCGCGCTACCCTAGTCATGAGTTTCCGTTATCTGACCGATGACCATTTTTGGTTTACGCTGTTTCATGAGATTGGGCATCTTATCTTGCATGAAGCTGTCCGAGTTCGCGTAGAAGGTAAAGATGGGCTTTCGTCGGAAGAGGAAAAGGAAGCTGATAAATTTGCCGTTGATGTTCTTATCCCAGAAGAATACCGGCAGCAGCTTGGTCGCTATGGTGTCCGGCACTGGAAAGAGATCATCCGATTAGCTAGGAAAATGGGGGTATCCAAAGGGATCGTGCTGGGATATTTGCAGCACGAAGGTAATATACCCTTTTCTCACCTTAATCGGTTTAAAGTGAGATTCCGTAAAGAAGATATCGTCTGATATCAGCCGCCGAAATAGACATAACGGTCAGGTGATTTCTGCCAGTTGCACAACGCATCTTCAATGACCTGCATTCTCAAGTAGGGTGCAGGAATAATTGCCGCAAGGTCAGCCAGTTTTTCATTCAATACGTCTATTGTGTCACCAGCAGTCCGGCTATTGCTGAAAAGTAGCCGGCTTCCTTGAAGGGGACCTGTTGCTCCATTCAGAAAGGCATGACCCGGCTCTGCATCCAGAAGTCCAGTTTTCTTGAGCATAGTTAGGTAATCAAATTTTGCGGTTCGTCCAAATGAGATCACAGCATTTAGCCCTGAATACAATAGTTCGAATAAAGATTCGGGTGAAGATGAAAAGCTCTTGGCCTCTGCAAACCTAGCCTCATGACTGTGTGTGGCGCCAATAAATCCGATATAAGAGCGAAAAACCGCAGGTATTGAACGACGAGAGTGATATTTCTTCGTTTCATATTTCCGGTGATTACCATACTGTCTTAGGCTGCTGTTTGCTGTCAGCTCATCAGAGACGCTGGCGAACCATTGTTCAAAAGCAGCAAAGTCATCAGTTATCGTATCCCATGTCCACGTTTGTGTACCGAGTCCACTGTATATATCTCGACACAAAATCCAGCCGGTTTTGTTACTCTTGCCGAAATGTGTGGCAAGGAAAACCAGCCAGCAGGCTTCGTCGTAATTGTTGTCACGAAGATGAAGGCAGGCAGCACGGAGAGGATCAAAAATATCAGAATTCGGCTCTTTTCGTAACGGAGTCATATAATCAGTCCGTAATGCAAGAGTTTCCACATAGCGTATACGACGTATACTGTCGATTATCTGACAGGCTAAAACATCAAAGCAGGCGGGAGAACTTAGGCCATTTAGGTTGTGTTCATTGCGACTAAAATTTTGCAAACTAACAACCAACTGACTAATTTGATTGTGTCTTTTCATTGTAATTTTCCATCAAAAATAAATCGATATTCCTGATTTTTCATTGCAGCCAACTCTTGGAAGGCTAGTTCTTTGTGGTTAGATGTACGTGAACGTAACAAAAAGTGGATTTTTAAAATACGCAGTAAATCCTTCCAGTAGTCATTCAAGGAAGTAGTGTCAATATCAAACTCCTTATTCTCTCGAAGAGCTTTTTCTGCCTCAAGCAGGGGTAAGATATCATCTAAGGAATGCATTTCAGGCATCGATCCCATGACTGGTAGAGTGCTCATGAACCCCTCTTTCTGAAGTGCCTCCACTTTTTCTAAATCATTTTTATAGAGATGTAGACTGGATACGAAGTGATGATAGTGGCCCAATTCGCATCCTATCAAGCGGGCGACTAATTCCTGTAGCATCGTGAAAGCAAATACATCATGGGGCAGCCCCATAAAGGCATCGTTAGAGCGCATACAAACAAATAGATGCAGTTCCTCACGTCTGACAATAAACTGCATAGATATTGTACAAGGAATATCTACGTATTCTTGCTGTTCAGTTTTTGAGGGCACCAAGTCTGAAGCATCGAAAAGCTGTATTACTGCACGTCTGGTAGGTTTTTTCTCCTGCAAAAGGTTGATGACATTTTTCAGTTGATTATATAAACCGCGCATATTAAACAATCGCGGGCCATAACCACCATGTATTTTTCCGTCTGACTCAGCGGATTCAGTGTAACGTGGTATGAAGTGTTTGATAAACTCGAGATCGTTCTGAGCTGAGAGGTACCACAGTAATTCACCTAAGCAACTAATTAGTTTTCCTCGGGATTCTGTTCTACTTATTCTTCGGCGAGGGTCGGTAAGGACAAGATAGGCACCAAGAATCTCTAGAGTTGATCCTTTTGTAGGATCGTTACTGAGTCCATCTGCCAGGATAGCTTGATGAACATCGTTTATCAGATCGTCGACACACTCAGCCGTTACCAAAAGGGTCATTTTCTGCCTATTCCTGTATGGTTGTAACAAATCATTACCACCTGTACGGCATATAGTCAATATAGTATCAATATCAACATGGTTAACAGGGTAAGTCAGACTTGGCGTTCTTACATGACAATGTGACATTCAACTATGGCGGGAAAGCATTGGGCTAATCTGATGATGGTTATGGAATTATTTTTACGCTGGTTTCTAGGCTTGATGAGGTTGTTTTAGTAGATACGACACTGACGGGGAAAAGCCCTCATGAAAATATAAAGATGAGGCTATAAAGGCATCACTGCCAATATAGCCAAGACCAGTATTCGTGGGTCATTTTTTCATCTTTATTAATAATCACTCTGATTATTTGAAATATGTTTGGCTAATTGAATCAAACATATCATTTGTTTCAACTATATTTATATTAAGTTTTTTCATTAGTTCAGAGTGAAAACTAACGATTTTAGAAAATGTCTGTTGTTTTTCTAAAGGAGGTACAGGTATCCTGAGTGCAGATAAGGTACCCTGGCTAATATTCTGAATATTAGCTCCCTGGCCCCCGCTTAACATTTGCCGTTTCATTGAAGGTGTACGGAAGAGAAAGTTAAGATACTCTGCCGTTATTGCAGATTTTTCTATTCTGTATCGAATGCAAAATCCACTAAATGTGACTTTCTCTTTATTTGGATAAATAGTAAGACATCTTCCGACCAAGGCTTTATTACCATTAGAGCGGACAAAGACGATATCACCATCTTTCAAAAGATAATCATCTGAAGGGAGAGTATTTAATTCAATTTCATCGATATTGTCCATACAGGTAATCGTTGCTAGCAATTTGAAATTGCCAACTCCCAGGCACTTCAGTACCGAGCCTGACTCACCTTTCGTAAAATTCATTCCATTTTTAAATGAACCATATTCTAACAAAGAAGCCACATCCCATCTCTTCGGGTTTGCAACAGGATCACCAAACATCTCCAAAAACGTGGCACGCAAAAAATCATCAGCGAGTTTGACAGCTTGCTCACGTTTTTGACGTATATCAGCGGCTTTATCAAGAATATCTGCGATACGCTTTTGCTCAATTAAGGAAGGTAGAGGAACTTCCAATGACTTAATCAATCCTTGGCTAATATTAGGTTGAGCTCCACCAACCGCATTTTCGACAAAATAGCTAAATTTACTCCTCAAGAAGTAATAGAGATACTTCATATCAGCAATTGTTGTATCAGGCCTGATATTACAGATAGCTTGATTAGTCGCTGCATTAATGCCTAAAATCGCCAAGCGGCCAACAGTAGCTCCATACATTGCTATTAAGATTGAGTCTTTCTCAACTATTTTAGCACTGCTATTTTCTAGCCCTGCGGCTGTAATGTACTCATTTGCGTCATAAATTGTTGAATCTTTAAGATCTCCTGATTTAATCCAGGGGATATCTCCCCCTTCATAATACTCAGGCTTTGACTTACTGGGTGTTCCACCGCTACCGGTGCTACAAAAATCCGCAATTTTTAAATAACGCCAGCTCACAGCATCCCCTCCAGCTCATCCAAATCCGCCAGAATCTCTTTCTCTAGGTCCTTCAGCCGCTTCAGTACCACCTTCGGATCTTCATACTCCTCGGCCTGATACACTACCTCTTTATAACGATTGATAGACAGGTCGTACTTCTGTGCGGCAATATCAGCTTTTGGCACCACAAACGCCGCCTGAGTGCGATCTTTAAAATCAACACCAGCATCAATCCCTTCCGAATATTGCTGCTTAAGCAACGAGGCTGATCTCTCGCCCATAAAATTATCAACCGGTAGCCCTCGCAAAATACGGTAATGCTTCCAGCTTGCTAATAAATGCGGCAAATCGTTGTATTTTATTGGGTTACGCTTGTCATCCAGGCTGTAGCCGTCGTTTTGTAGATCGTAGAACCAGACCTCATCCGTCTGGCCGCCTTTGGTAAAGATCAGGATCGCCGTCGCTACACCCGCGTAAGGTTTAAATACGCCGGAAGGCAGGTTGATCACCGCTTCCAGTTGGTTATCTTCCACCAGCGTTTTACGCAGCGACTGGTGCGCCTTGCTGGAACCAAACAATACGCCCTGCGGCACGATAGTGGCACTGCGCCCGCCCACTTTTAACATTTGCAGAATACGCGCCAGGAACAGCAGCTCGGTTTTCTTGGTTTTCACCATCGCCGACAGCGTGGAGTCGATATCTTCCTCATCCAGAGAACCAGTAAATGGCGGGTTCGCCAGAATCAGGTTGAATGCGTTTTTACTGGCCTGCGGGAAGTTGGTACTGAAACTCTGGCTCATGGTGTCCTGATAATGAATATCCGGCTCTTCAACTCCGTGCATAATCAGGTTCATGGCGGCAATACGCAGCATGGTGGTATCAAAGTCGTAACCGTGGAACATGTGGTTGTCTACATGGCTACGCCACGGCGTCAACAGATCGCCGGTAAAGATTTTTTGCTCTTCCAGCTCGCCACGTTCGTTGGTGCCAATTTCAGTATGAATGGATTCCAGTGAACTGTACTTCTCCAGCAAATATTCATAGCTGGTTGCCAGAAAACCTCCGGTGCCACAGGCTGGATCGCAAATTGTCTCACCGCGTGCCGGGTTTGGCTCCATCATTTCAACCATTGTGCGGATAATGTGGCGTGGCGTGCGGAACTGACCGTTGATCCCGGCGGTGGTCAGCTTGCTTAACAGGTATTCGTAGAGATCGCCTTTGGTGTCGCCACGATCCAGCGGCAGGTTTTTGATCACCTCCACGGCTTTGGTCAGCAGTGACGGTTTAACAATCTCCAGGCGAGCATCTTTCATAAAGTTGCCCAGCAGCGTCACTTTCGTATCTTCAGCTTGCCCAAGCTGACGGAAATGCTGGAATACGCCATCACGTACCACTTCCATCATCTCATCCGAGCCAAGATTGCTATAGTGACTGAAACGGAACTCCTGCTGTTCTGGCGTAAAACGTGGTTTAAAATCAATACCCGCGATTTGTTTACGCTTCTCGTCCCGTTGTTCCTGGGTATCCAACATCCGGGAGTACATCAGGTAAGTGATTTGTTCGATTACGGTAAGAGGGTTAGTGATGCCACCCACCCAGAAATCTTCCCACAAGCCGTCGATTTTACTTTTTAAGTCACCGGTGATCATTGTTACGTATACCCTGTTATAAATACAAAAGCCCCGCTGCTGGGGCTTGTCATGTGCGTATTATACCGTCGCTGCGTCGGTCACAACACCCAGCTCTTCGACTATCTTTTGCAACCGGGCGATCTGCTCTATGTCTGGGAAAACGCCGGTAACACCTTCGTTGTGGATATGGGTAAACGGCTGTTCAAAGAGCTGCCGCATTTCAATGGTGCCGTAATCGCGGATGTGGTTTTTCAGCAATGACAGGAAGCGCAGTTGCTGGCTGGTCAGGCTGTTGTCAGCGGCGAACTGGGCAAAGCGCACTTCCACTGCGTCGCTGTCCATCCCGATGATGGTACGCAAAAGTTTATCCAGGCTAGCTGTTGCCTGCGGATAGAACTCTTTCAGTGCCCGGATATCAACGTTCGGATTCTGGATCAGCACCAGCTTCGCCAGTTCATCCAGCTCGGCTTGCGTGACCGGCTCGCCGTTGCGGATTTTCTTCAGCACCGGGTTTTGCTGGAACAGCGGCTCCAGTGCCCCCTGAACCTGCTGACGATACAGTTTGAAATCAATCGAGCGGATATTGGTTTTACGGGTTTCAGTCTGGATCAGTTTTGCATCTTCGGTAATATCCACCTGTATCGAACCAAATTTCGGCGTCGCATCTTTCTCCATCAGGTGCATAATGCCGCGCAGATGAATGCGGATATCTTCCAGTTCTTCCAGACTGGCCTGCTTCCACCAGCCTAAATCACGAAGCTGATTAATCCGCTGTCCCTGCTGTTGCACCTGACTCAGATGCGGCGGCAGACGTTCCACTTTCTCGACGATGACCGGCCAGAGCACATCCAGCTCTTCCGGGTTGGTATAACGGGCAGTTTGCGCCGCCAGAATATCCATATCGAAGCGCATAGCATCGCTTTGCCCGCGTACGTCCAACCACTGCATTAACGGGGCCAAGACAGAGAGCAAATCCTGCTGTGTTTTCGGGGAAAGCTGGCGCAGCACTTTTTCATCGCTGTACTGCGCTTTTTGCTGCCACTTTTCCTGTACGGCAATCGACTTTTCATCCAGCGCGTTGATCTGCTCGCGGAGCTGGTGAGCGACTAAATCCACCGCCTGTTTGTCGAACTTACGCTGCGCAGCGGCCCCCAGCATCACCCAAGCCTCGAAGCGTTTTTGCGCCAGCGATTTTGTCGCTGTGACTTCGGCCTCTTCGGTATGCAGCTCGTGATACTCAAAATTGCCCCAATGATCGAAGATGCGGAATTTCTGTTTATCCAGCGGATTGCCGTTGTCATCGTTGCCGTATAGCCCCGAACAGAGGCGCGTACCACGGCCAATCATCTGCCAGAACTTCACTTTTGATTTGACCGGTTTGGCAAAGACCAGATTCACAATTTCCGGGACATCAATACCGGTATCGAGCATGTCAACGGAGATAGCGATGGTCAGCTCTTTGTTGGTGCTTTCGTCCAGCCCTTTAAAATCGTCAATCAGTTGCTCAGCGCGGGGATCGTAGTTGTCGATGACCTGGCAGAAGCGTCCGGCAAACTGCGGGTACATGTCGTCGAACAATTCATTCAACAGCAGCGCGTGTTTGTGGTTTCGGGCGAAAATGATGGTCTTTCCGGGAAGCTGCCCGTCTGCATCTTTCAGGCCATTTTCCATCAGGTTACGCAGGATATAGCGGTTGGTGTCTTTGTTGTAGATCGCCTCATCCAGCGCCTTGCCATCAAATTCCAGGGTATTGGGATCGATACCCTGTTCTTCCAGTTCGCGGATTTGTGTGTCGCTTAACTTCTCCCGTTTGATGCCTTCGCGCAGGAATTCCGTGGTGTGCGTGACAACCTCATAGGGAACCAGATTGTTATCGGCGATGGCATCTTCCAGGCTGTAGTTAGCGGTAGGGATACGTCCTTCACAACCAAAAAGGCCGAAAGTGGTTTTACTCACCATGTCAATCGGCGTGGCCGTCAGGCCAATCTGGAGGGCATCAAAATACTTAAACAGATCGCCGTAAACGTTGTAGATAGAGCGGTGGGATTCATCGGCGATAATCAGATCGAAATAACCGACATCGAAATGGTCCATGATTTTCATCATGCCAGGATAGGTGGCGATGTAGATCCTGGCATTCTGCCTGTCTGCTTTCTTCGATTTCCCGACCACATACAGCGGCTCATTGGTGAACTGATTGAAGGCATTCGCCGCCTGTTTACGTAGCTCTTTGCGGTCACAAAGAAACAGGACACGTTTTACCCAGCGGGCATCAATCATTAGTTTGCTTAGCGCAATTGCCACGCGGGTTTTGCCTGTACCTGTCGCCTGAACAATTAACGATTGTCGGTACTTGTTGGTAAACCGTTCGCTGACACGGGCGATGGTTTCAAGCTGATACAAACGTCCGGCAACGGCCTTACCTTCGTTATCCTTAACGTGCGGCACACTGTTCAGCGGCAGACGAGTTTCACGCTGCTGAATAAGGTATTGCAGGCTTTCCTTGCTGTAGAAGCCAAATACCCGACGCGGAGGATAACCATGAGTTTTATGGTCATCCCACAGCCAAATATCATAACCGTTGGTGTAGAAGATGACCGGGCGCTGACCATATTCTTTTTCCAGCCAGTCGGCATACAGTCGGGCCTGAATTCGCCCCTGCTCGGCATTGACGCTGGTTTTTTTGGCTTCCACCACCGCCAGCGGTTTATGCGCCTCATCCCACAAGACATAATCCGCATAACCGTCACCGGTTGCGGTAGGCTGCTCTTTAACCGGGTGTTCCTGCGTAACCTGATCGGTATTTTTAAACTCTTCCCCTACATTCCAGTCGGCGGCAAGCAGGCGGGAGTCAATCAGGCGGCGGCGGGTTTCCGCTTCATCAATAGAGAGGATGTCGGCAACATGCTGGTTGCGAGCTCTGGCTTCATTCAGGCGCTGGGTGAGGTGTTCGGCTTTTTCCTGCTCTTGCTGGAGTGCGCGTTGTAAAGCCAGTTCGCGCTCACGGCTTTCATCCTGAGCCCTGATTGCATCTTCCAGACGTTTTTCATCTGCACGACCTGAAGATTGTGTTAACGGAGGAAGAGAAAATTTGGGGCAGTTATCAACATTACCATGGGCATAACGAACATAGAGCCAAATTCCCAGTAAATACGCTTCCTTGAGCAGCCAATAGGTATCTTTAGCTTTAATACGTCCACCGTGCGCGGCGCGGTTGCCATGGATACGCAGTGCATCCATTTTCATGATGATGGCTTCTGGCATCATGCTGGTGAAGACATCGGCGTTCATTAAATCATACAGATTTGCTTTGATGCCTTCAGGCAGCCGTTCCTGGCGGTATAACCAACGTACCATCAATTCGGTGTAGTTGCGTAGCTTGACCAGACAGCTTTCCGGATCGGAGTGAACATATCGTTCCGCCATACACGCGAGTTCTGCCAGTTCCGGCCACTGGCTGCGCAACATTTCAAAATTGAGAGACTGCTCCATCAATCATCGCCTTATGTCGTGGATACAACAGGAGTTGTGGAAAGGATATCACACTAAATTGGCTGACAAAGTGAGCCCAGACTTATTCACTAAACAACATTACTGTTGAATGTTGTCTCATGGTACTGCACTGGCAGCAATGATACAGAAGGCGCAGATGACAGCATGCATTTCAGACTATTAACATTTACCTGAAACTCAAATACCTGCGAGCCTTTCTATGTGTTTGTGGAACAAGCGATTGAACGGTTCGGTACTAATTTTCAGAAACAGTCTCCATCGCTTTACGGGGCCTCCCTGGCATTGGACGTTGTGGGACTTCATTGCATCCGTATGAACAGAGCCCCTCTTTTTGCTCTTCTTTTGTCAGATAGCTCAATACTCGACGAATATTTAGAATGCTGGCGGGTTCATTATAACGCACGGGAATATTGATATCGGCTTTATAAGGTTCTTTAAACTGGCATATATTAAAATAGCCCTCCTGTTGGGTTAACTGCTTCCAGAATTCTCCTGCCTGCTGTGCAAAAGGATAGGATCTTTGCGTTTGATGCCCATCCAGCCAGTATGCAGCATGTGCATGGAAGCCATGATCGGCTGTCCATTCAATGACCCAGAAATAGCCCACAATAGCAGATTTTTGCATCATTTTATTCATCAATAATCGCAGGTCACGCTCAAGTGCATGATGATCTTGATGTAAGTAGCGAGAGGTATCCTTTTTATAAAAGAAGTCTAGGCGTAATGTTAGTAAACAAGAATATCTGGCTACCATTGCATCGATATGATTATCCAGAATTACTGAAAGAAACCAGTCTGGATTCCATGATGGGTTATATTGGTGACTATTATTCATAGGTTAGACCTTTTTTAAAACGTTGTTAGATGATGAAGGAGGGCAGATAAAATATCTTCATGTAAGTGATAAGGGTAAGTACGATACGTAATGATATTTAGTGAACAGATTGGATAGGTACTAAATGTAAGTCTGGGGAGAGTATTAATTATACTAAAAAACCCAAATTAAATTATTTGATAAAATTCTAGATGCAGTTAATTTTGTTTCTATGTAACCTCTGTCATTTGAAATGGATATTTAATTGATTTTTGCATTTTTCATTCGTCACTAAGATCAATGTCTTTTCTAAAAATTAATAATTACTGACCTCTTGAATTTTTAATCCGTTCTGTCATCCAAGATTCGACTTCACTTTTTAGCCAACGAGAACTTCGGCCAAGTTTAATTGGTGCTGGGAACGCATTTTCAGAAATTAATCTATAGAACCATTTGTCGGTCATATTGGTATAGGCAGTGATAAATGCCATGTCGACGAGCTGATCGTTCAATACCGATTTTGAATCCAGGGTTTTAGTTAATGGCAAGGTCGTTTGGCTGGTCATAGCGATGCTCCCGTATGGTGGTGTTGAGTTGGGAGAGAGCCTGTTGTCGATGGGAGAGTAACGGGCATCTATCTCATACTATGAGCTCGGAAGTAGAAAGTTACATCTGCCTGAATCATACAGCCTATTGATGTCTCTTTAGCATGATGCGCCTTGATATGCCTGAAAATTCTTTCGAAAAATGCGTATAGTGTTTGCCGATGATTACGAGAGTAAAAAATCATATCGGCATAGTAATTTTTTAGATTTTAGCCTTCTATTGTGGGCTTATCCTCAGAATTAGCATTACATTAAACTCACTAGTTGACTCCAGTAAAAATACAATTTAAATACTTAGTATAGTGTTTTTAAATACAGGTATTTATAATGAATAAGAATGATAAAGATAGTCATTTAGATGCTTTTGGGAAATTATTCTCTAATGAATTATCACAGAAGGAAATGGTTTCGATTGAGCGGTCACCCACTTCTGCCAATCCTGAAAATAACCAGGAAGGCTCTTTCTTGCAGGCATCAGAGGTAAAGCAACTTCCTGGCGATGATAGTAAGCACGAGTGCGCAGATGTCGATCTTTCTCCTGCTACTCTGGTGTCCGGAATAAATCAAACTGACCCTGCGATAGAACGTGTGATGCGGCAGGTATTGGCTCAGGAAGATACTACCCCTAAAAAGCAAGTCTTAAATGGAGGTGAAGATCCCTACCTTCGTGATGTTGATTTTAGGTGGTTAAAAGGAGATGCCAATGAGCGAGCCATTTTCTGGTTTTGGATATATATCCGCACAGCATCAAATAGCCGTCTCAATTTGCCAGAATTAAAGTTGCAAAATGGCTGGGATTCAGAGGATCATTCTTTATATTCTTTTTTTAGACTTCCGGATAATCCCGTCAGCTCCGCTGAAAGGAGTCGGTTAATTATTACCTTCTTCAATAAACTCTTGGGTTTCTTCAATCCTATCCAAATTAAAGAGTCATTCGAACATATTCGTAGTATCTGGCTTCACTTGATTAGTCCTGTTCGACAATTTAAATGGTTAAAGAAAAAAGACTCTGAGGGTATTGAATGGGCGTGGGATTGTTTATTAAAAAGGAAGGATGTCAATGATAACATCCTTTTTTGGTTTAAGCCCGCAGATGCAAATGAGAAATATATTGCGATCATGGGGGCAATTGATTGCTGGGTTATACGGGGGAATAAAATCGATTGTCAGGATAAAAAATTACTTCTGGATAACATGAAAAAAGCGTTTCAGCAGCGCGGGCGACGAGATAAAAAGAAAAGCTTTAGCCTTAACACTGAAATTTCTATAAGAACTCGTAGAGAGCTTAAAGAGCTAGTTAGGCTGCAAGGTTCTAGTATAAATAAATTTATTGAAGGACTTATTAGTGATGAATATCGTAGATATAAAGACAATTCCAATGAATATAAAATATCTTTATTAAAGAAAAAACAATAATCCCACTAAATTTCATACCTATATTACTCATGTGAATAGCCGGTTAATTTCCTTCCGGCTGTGCTTTTCACAGGAGTAAACCATGCCTAAAATCCCCGAACCGCAGGATACTAATGATATCCTGCGTACCTGCCTTAATTTCTTACCCCAACAAACGACCGAACGTATTCTCTCCCGCCTGCAACACGCCATCAACTACGAGCCCGTGATTGGTATTATGGGCAAAAGCGGTGCGGGTAAGAGTTCGCTTTGCAACGCCCTGTTTCAACAACCGGTATGCCTGACCAGCGATTTGCTGGGCTGTACCCGTGAACCTCAGCGGATAGTGCTCACCGTGGGCGAGCGCAGCATGACACTGGTAGATTTGCCTGGAGTGGGCGAGACACCGGAATACGATGCGGAATATTCGGCGCTGTATCAGAAGTTGCTGACGGAGCTGGATTTGATTATCTGGGTCCTGCGTGCTGATGATCGTGCGCGGGCGGTCGATATCGTCACGCACAGGTCACTGCTTGCTTATGGCGCGGATGCTTCCCGTTTCCTGTTTGTTGTCAGTCAGGCAGACCGGATTCCTCCGCTGCCAGAACAGCCCGGTCAGGCTGTTCCTTCAACTGAGCAGTGCCTTTCACTTGCGGTTATCAGTTCGCAGATTGCTGGTCAGTTGCCGTCCTCTTTCCCGGTGATGGCCGTTTCAGCACACACCGGCTATAACCTGCATGCTCTGGTGGAACTGATGATACATGCGTTACCTGTACAGGCCAGTAGCTCTTTTTATTGCCAGTTAAAGCCAGAAAATCATACGGAGGAGAGTGATGTTGCAGTACGCCAGCGTTTTGGTGAAATAGCCGGTTCGGCTTTTGACACGGTGATCGCTTCTGAGCGTCTGCCTTCTGGCTGGAGCTTGCTGCTGAGGAGGTTGCGGGAAAAACTGGTACAGCTCGCATCGGAATTATGGGAGAGGATTTTTGGCTGAACCGGACAGACTCAGCTACGGACAGATGTAAACCCGTTACTTTTTATACCTTACGGATAAGGTTCGTTTAACGTAATTCTTACCAATTTCATAGTCCGGGTTCCATATCGCCAGATTATGGACACCGATTGCGGCGGCGCTTACCGCTCCCAGAAGTGCTGTTGGTGACCACAGGGAGCCTGCGACCGCTGTGCTTCTGTATTCGGTGTATACACGGCAGGTTAATTTCTTCTGCTGATGTTCAATCGCGTACTCCACTCTTTTGACGGTTTCACTGATGTCGGTAACATTCGTGATATCAAAACTTTTCCGGTCAAAAATCAGGTCGTGCAGTTTCTCTCTGGTCAGAAATTCTGCATTAAACGGCTCAATCTGTACTGTTCCTGACATCCGTTGTTCCTCTCTTTCCTGGACTCTGTGAATTTCCCTTGGCACGCGCCTTACGGCCAAACGTTGCACTTTTTCAGGGGCAGTGTATGTCAGAAAAGAATATATCGATCTGTATAAACAATCAATAATAAGAAATTGATCGTTATTATCTATCAATAATAACTTTCGATATCCATGAATTGATCGTCTTAACCTATCAAAAAGTAAGGATATCTTGGCTCGTTTCGCGCCGTTTCCTGCTCCTTTGACAGATGTTGACTGATTAATAACTTATGCAGTGGTTCTCTCCTGACCGCTGCTGCCAATCCACAGGTGATTTATGAAAACCAGAACAATAATTGCTCTTTTTCTCTCCGCCGCCTCTGTCTCTGCGCAAGCAGGCAACTGGATGGTGAAAAACGGATGGTGCCAGACCATGACGGAAGACGGTCAGGCGCTGGTTATGCTGAAAAAAGACACTATTGGTATCTTCGGCCAGTTGCAGGGTTGCCCCAACGGTCAGCAGGAACTGATGGGAAGCCGTATCAGTATTAACGGGAATTTGATCCCCACCTCTCAGATGTGTAATCAACAGACAGGCTATAAAGCTGTTGAAATCGAAGGCGGACAGGCACCCGCCGCAGCCAGGAAAGCTATTGAATCAATTGCCGCTCAGGATATTTCCAGCGCGCAGGTCTTTGGCACACAAATGAAATTTACCCATGGTGATATGCTCCAGGTTTGTCCTAAATATGTCAGCGCCCTTGCAGGCGCATCAGCAGAAGTCACCGGGAACAAGCCGCTGAAAGTCAACAAAGGTTCGGTAATGAAAGCGGCCAGACAGGCGTACACGAAAGAATATGACCGTGAAACGGCAGACGCCGCTGATTTTGGCAGCTATGAAGTGAAGGGAAATACGGTGGTATATGAAGTCTACAATGCCGCTTACCGCACCTACGATAAAATCGTTGTTACTGTAGGATCTGATGGTAACGCCACCGGTGCAAAGGTGGAGTACATGGGGCAATAACCCCTAGGTATTGTTTCTAGCTCAGGCATAAAGGCCGTGCCTCCATCGGGAAGCATGGCCTTTTTGCTTTTATGCCGTCTTACTCATTGCATCACCCACCACAACATTATCCGTAAACGCAGGCAGAGATGACTGTCTCACCGTGTTTTAACGACCTGATTTAACGACTCATCATCACGCCAGCCCTGACCGGCTGGCTTTTTTATTTTCGGAGTGATTAGTCATGAATACTGCAATTACTGACGCCACCTTATCGTCGGACACTATTTTCGCCACGCCTGTCGCAGATGAACAACGCCCAGGCTTCTGGCCGCAGCATTTTGGCACGATTCCACAGTGGATATTACTGGAGCCGCGTATCTTCGCCTGGATGGACCGTTTCTGCGCGGATTACAGCGTGGGTATCTGGAATTTTTACACGCTCAGCAACGGCGGCGCTTTTATGGCTCCGTGCACTGACGGCGATGCGCAATGGCAACTCTTTAACAGCATGAACGGCAATGATGCGCAAATGAGTGCAGAGGCAGCCGGAATTACCGTCTGCCTTATCGAGTACAGTCATCACGCCTGCCGTACCGGGTGCGATGCCATGACAGCGCACTTTTATCGTCTGCGTGAGTATGCTCTGCACCATCAGGAATGCTCCGCCATCATGCGCATTATTGACTGAGGATACAGGTATGACTTTCAACTTATCACTACCGCAGGAACTACCGCTGACAACCCGGCGTACTGTTCAGCGTGCTCTGGCGCTGCTTGAACACCATCTGCGCGAACCAGGCGCATCATTCACGTCCACAACGGTTGTCCGGGATTGGCTGTGTCTGAAAATGACCGGGCTGGAGCGCGAAATGTTTCTTGTGCTGTATCTTAACCAGCAAAATCAGCTAATTACTCACGAAACCCTGTTTACCGGCACTATCAACAGCACGGAAGTGCATCCCCGCGAAGTGGTGAAATCGGCCCTTCGCCATAATGCAGCCGCCGTGCTTTTTGCCCACAACCATCCCTCCGGTGAAGCTGAGCCCAGCCAGGCCGACAGACAGATTACCGCCAGACTGGTAAAGGCGCTGTCGCTGGTAGAAATCCGGGTGCTGGATCACTGTATAGTCGGAGGCATGACAGTGGTTTCATTTGCCGAACGTGGCTGGTTATGAAGGAGAGCAAAAGATGCCACTGACTGATGCCATACAGTGGGGATTAAAGCGAAGTTTCACACCGAATTTTGGCGCAAGGCTGGTACAGGAAGGCAACCGACTGCACTACCTGGCTGACCGGGCCAATATCACCGGAAAATTTGGTGACGCCGAATGTCTGAAGCTGGAAGAAGCATTCCCGCATTTTATCCGCCAGATGGAACTGATGCTGAGCACTGGCGAACTTAATCCCCGTCATGCGCACAGCGTCACTCTCTACCACAACGCTTTCACCTGTGAAGCCGATACTCTCGGTAGTTGTGGTTACGTCTACATCGTTATTTATCCCACTCAACGTTAAACCTTTTTCACACGCGAGAAAAAATGAAAACCTTACCTGCAACAATTCAGCGGGCGGCTAAGCCGTGCCCGTCTCCCGTGACGGTCTGGCAGATGCTGCTTACCCGTCTGCTGGAGCAACATTATGGCCTTACCCTGAATGACACGCCGTTCAGCGATGAAACCGTTATTCAGGAACATATCAACGCAGGCATCACACTGGTTGATGCCGTTAATTTTCTGGTGGAAAAGTACGAACTGGTACGTATCGATCGCAGAGGGTTTAACTGTCAGGAACAGTCACCTTATCTGGGCGCAGTGGATATTTTGCGGGCGCGGCAGGCAACCGGCCTGTTACGGCAAAGACATCTTCCTTCGATACGCTGAATCTTGCGAGCCGTCTTCCCGATTTACATCACCAATCTTTTTTCCTTATTAACTCATTGCATAATGCGCCTGCCATTCCCGGCGGGCGTGTTTGCTTTTTACGGACAAAATACCATGCAAACAGAAGCTGAAATTTTAACCGATCATAATGAGCTGATTTGCTCCACCAGTATTGAACGCATCGTCACAGGACGTAATGCTGCGTTGAAACAGATTGAGGCGCTGATTTGTCAGCTAGATGACGTTTCCCGACTCACTTCAGAAATTGGCGGCGACATAGCGAGTCATTGGGCGATGCGGCAGGGCCATGCTTTCGACTGCTGGCTGGTGCAACCTTGTAGATAAAGCGATGCCTGTCATCACCCGCAATATCGACCGCAGCATCTGGCGCGATCTGATGCTGAAGTCCGGGATGTTAACGTTGATGGACGCTGAAGCCCGCAGTCAGTGGGCGAAGAACCTGGAGGAGGGCGATCTTCCGGCCATCAGTGAAGCCAATATCCTGAGTACCTTTGAGCAGTTGCACCATAACAAGCAGGACGTTTTTGAGCGCGGGATAATTAATGTATTCAAGGGATTGAGCTGGGACTACAAAACCAATAATCCTTGTTACTTCGGCAAGAAGATTATCGTCAACAATCTGGTGAAGCATGACAGATGGGGCTACAGCCTGAACTGGGGCTGGCGACGCGATCAGCTCGCCGATCTGGAGCGGATGCTGTACCTGCTTGACGGGAAAACCATTCCCGACAACCGGCATGATGTCTCTATCCGCTTTATGGATTTTGTGCGCGACAATCCGCATCAGCAGGTTTTCGAGGACGATTTGTTCACCATTCGCTACTTTCAGAAGGGCAGCGGGCATATCACGTTTAAGCGTCTGGATCTGGTGGAGAAGATGAATGACATTGTGGCGAAGCACTATCCAGGGATGTTGCCTGCCAAATGATAGATAATGTGTATTAGTCGCGACTTGATCTGACGGTTTTCACTGGCAGCACACAATCAAATCTGACAGTCTGCTTTGAGAGAGGAGCGGACATTCCGACTGTAATTGAGATGCCTGAAAACACTAATATTAAAGTGTCGATCCTTAAGGGCAGTTATCATCACTCAAACCGCTGTTCACCTTCACGAGCTTCCTGCTGTTCCTAGTTCTTTGACGCTCAATCATAAACATTAACTTCCCGTAGTTTTTTTCACCGTCTGAAATGCCGTACTGATTGTGTTCAATGAGTTCACTGAAAGCGTCAACCCGTGACTGCCATATGTTTGCAAGGTTTCCACTCCAGCTTGTGGGACTCGTTAACTCTGCAAAATGCTCAAGTACCAAGAGACGTTCAGGTGCCGCCTCCAGGTATTTGAGAGGATTCATTTAATGACTAATCATGTTGATAACACACGGAATGTGTGAAATATTTGAGACTGGTGTGCAGGCAGAATTTTGAATTGTGTTTCGCAATTCTTGATTTCAAGGGCTCAAGCTCTCGCTGCTATGATGCTCATAGCAGGATTTGCTGGGAATACTGTAAAAGTGCGTAAGAGTGCCTGCACACCGCTATTCAAGGAGCAGTGATGACTACCCGTATAGAAAAATTAAAAGCATGTAACTCCAAACCAGATTTCGCACGACTTTTAGGAATTGACCCGGTTTTTATGACCCGTGTCATATATATACGAAATACTGACAATCTATATTCACAGTTCGCTATTAAAAAAAAGAATGGTTCTGATAGAGTCATATCAGCCCCAGACTCTGAGCTCAAAGAAATACAAAGCAAGCTTTCCGATTTACTACAAGACTGTTTAAATAACCTCCGAGAAAATTTAAAAGAAAATAATCATTTCTCTCATGGATTTGAACGCAACCGCAGCATTATTACAAATGCAGAAAAGCATAAGTCAAAGAAGTGGGTTCTTAATATAGATCTTTGTAATTTCTTTGATGAATTTAATTTTGGAAGGGTTAGGGGTTACTTTCTAAAAAACAATAATTTTTCTCTCAACACAGAGCTTTCCACATTAATCGCCAAAATCGCATGTCATCAGGATAAGTTACCACAAGGTAGCCCCTGCTCCCCCGTAATAACAAACTTAATCCTAGTTTCTTTAGACAGGCGGCTAAGTAATTTATGTAATAGCGTTGGCTGTACATATACACGATATGCTGATGATATAACAATCTCAACTAATAAAAAAGAGTTTCCTAAGGGGATTATCAAAGGCCAAGATGAGAAATCCATCACCTTAAATAAAAAATTCCTTAAGGAAATAACATCTTCAGGCTTCAAAATCAATCATAACAAATTAAGGCTTCTCGACAAAAAAAGCCGCCAAGAGGTTACAGGGTTAACTGTTAATCGGTTTGTAAATGTAGATAGGAAATATGCAAAAACAGTTCGTGCAATGGCACATAGTCTATTTAAAAAAGGGGAGTACACATTAATAGATAAAAAAACACGCAAAGAAAGATTTGGCACTATCAATGAGTTAGGTGGCATGCTGAGCTTCATTGATTTTGTAGATAAATACAACAACAGATTACCGCACGCGATCAAATCCTCACATAACAAGCGTGAAAGATTATATTCTGATTTTCTTTATTATTCTGCTTTTTGGGCAAATACAAAGCCAACAATCTTGACTGAGGGGAAAACTGACATTACGTACTTGAGGGTAGCTTTGGATGCGTTGTCAGAAAACCATCCCAATCTAATTGGGAATAAAAAAATGGGCAATAAAACAGTACGAGATTATAGGATTAAATTCTTCAAAAACACATCCAAAACAAAATATCTTTTAAACTTAGACGGAGGAGCTCCACATCTCAAAGACTTCATTATTGGCTTTAAAAAAAAGACAGATGCGTTTAAAGTAATCGCCAATCAAAAGCCTGTGATTGTTATTTTAGACAATGATTCAGGCAGCGCTGGTGCTAATGGAATCTTCCAAACTTTAATTGGAAAATCTTTCCCTAACATTACTCTTACAAGAGATGAACTAAGAAATCAGAAGTGGACGTGGGTTACAAAAAACTTATATATAATTTTCACCCCTCTTAATGGTTTAAAAGATAGTTCTATGGAAGACCTTTTCCACAGTTCAGTATTACAAACAACGCTTGGTGGTAAAGTATTTAACCGAACTAATGCCAAATGCAAAGAAAATGAATACGGCAAAGAATTTTTTGCTACAGGTGTTGTGTTAAAAAAACGTAAAACAATCGACTTTTCAAATTTTAATTGCATTTTTGATTCGGTTTCAGAAATAATTGAACATAATAATTCTAGGGGGGAATAGTCGAAGTTAATATTAGGCTGGATTCATTAAATTGATAATTATAACAATTAGTCGTTTCTAATAGAAGCAACTGTAACTTTGAGTTCAAACACTCAAGAATCCCCTTGGCGGCGTGGTGAGTGACGACTTTTGACAACTTACTTCCTTCACCAACTTACAGATCTGTAAGCGATTGATTAACACATATGATTTCAGCAATATCCGCTCTTGGCACAGACCTGCCCACTAGAGGGACTCGTACGGCAGCAATGAGCGAGAAGCGGACGTTAACGTTCAATGCAGCGATCGGCAAAGCAGTCCGATTGGCTTGTGTTGTTATGTGCCGAACTCATTGTGCGCTCTGAGTATCCGGTGTGCCCGACTAATTGTTCGTTAGCTATTGTAACTCATTAAGATATATAGAATTGATAAATAGCCTAATTTAGGGGCCTTGGCGGCGTGGCACCGTTGACCCAAGGCCATTTGCGGGTGATATCAATAGCTTCTTTGATACAGATTGCAATGAAAGGCCATATGCATAGACGACAAAACTCTCTCCCAGACTAACAAGCAAAATGATCTTCGGAAGTTAAATGTCGACCGAGAAACATATTTCCCAGCTCCGCGACAATATCTTATAGAGGGGTACCAATGAGCCCTGCGGATCCTGAACAATTACAGAATCTCGATGTATACATGCTAGCTGACATCATGAAAGCGATAAATCCGTCCATTCTCGTTCACCTCTGCCACCTTTCTCAAAGCCTCCGCTGGCGACAAACCAAACTTTCGGGTTAACACAACGAACAAATGATAGAACTCGGATTTCAAATCCGCTGCAAAGATCCCCGGATCATCAGATCCCAAACAAATAGACATAGGGACGTCACCTTCAACCGCCTCACCCGGCAAGCCTATCCAGCGAAAGATATGATGTTCGCTGACATCTCGATACTGACTAATGCGAGTATTGCTGGTCGGAGGGCATTCTATCGCAATGTTTCGGTCTGCTATTTTTGCCATTACAGCTTGTTGTAATGCAATAACTGCTTCATCCGGCAAATATTCTAGGGCAACTTCAACATATTCAGCACGCTGCTTTTGCGCATTGTCAGATGTAAGCCATTGCTTATACAACTTCAGCGGCCTTTTCATACCTGCCGTTTTAGCCAACTCTCTGGCGCGCTCGTACTCTTCCAACCATAGGGATCTGGGTTTTAATGGCCCATCCAGTTCACCCAGTAGGCCTTCCGATTCAGCCAACATCCCCCGCAACTCAAACACCTGATCAAGGGTGGTAATCGAGATTTCTTCTTCCAGCGAAAATACCTCATGGGCCAAATGAACCGCTTCAATCGCTGCATCACTAGCGTAACGCAGCAGTTCCGGATGACTTCGAAGTTCCCGCCAGATAAATATCAAATCGAGCAGTCGCGTTTCTTTGGTCATGGACAAAGACAATGGCAAAGAGCGTTTCCAGATGCCAGGTGTGATGCCAATCGCCGTGCAGTGACCAAGACGGTCGCCATTCCGCAACGGCAAAAACCTCAAAGCATCATCAATTGATCGAATACCACTGATCAGATGCGGAAAGTCCTCGCCAACATGATAGGTAAAATGAGCAACACCCGATTTAGCCAGCACTCTGAACAAAGGTCCAAACAACTCTGGTGGAGCATGCATCTCATTAGCAGCAGCATCCACTCCTCGAATCCAGCGTATTAAGCGCGGCTCATGCTTCAGCATATCCATCAAGATAGAGGCCTGATTCTTCAGGTCCTTGAATAGTAATGCATAAGGATAAACCTCTCCCTTTTTGGGCTTTCTTTTGATAAAGTGCGGCACTAGCGCCAGCTCTGCACACTTGCCATTAGTTTCAACCCGTTCGAGATTATCGAGTACTTGCGACACAGTCAGCGGCTTATCATGCACCCATTCAAGAGGCATATGAGCACTCAGGTATTCCCAATACCCTCTTAACACACTGAAGATCAATTTTTGCATTTTGCTGGGGTCGCTCTTCGGAGCAAAACGTCCTTCCAGATAACGCACCTGAGAATACACACCGGCACCATGCGCATGTTTGAAACGAGACAAATAAGATTTCTCGGTTTCTTCTCTCAGCTCTGTCATGGTGTATTTCTGGAACTGATCAAAACCGAAAAAATCGTCTCGCTGAACCAGTAAGGTCAGGTACTGATTTTGAATCAGAAGGTAAATCCAAAGCAGTCGTTCCAATCCTTCGGGCGCACCATACCGCCATTTTTCCAACAACGCGGTTAGCCAGCAAAATTCAGACTCCTGACTGTATTTGTCGTCAGTTGGCCAAACCGTCGCAAACCCATACTCCTGGTCATAATGCAGAATTGTGCTATCCGCTAACTGCTGCGGATTCTGCATTGATGCTATCCACTCTGGTAACTCAACGCCCTGAGCGACCCGACAAAGAATTTCGCGAATATTGCTAGCGATTTGCAAACGATCCTTGAAGATTTCAGGCGTCAGAGAGGGGTCAATCTGGGCGCAGAGTTGTTTCATCTCTTGAGATGCCCAGCCCTTATCAAAATCTCTGATGCTAACTTCTGGGTGCTTGAGTGCATCCAGCCAACACTCTTCCGCACTGGTACTGCCATTCAGATGTTGGTGAGTTTCGTGTAGGCGTTCACGGGTAATGTAGTCCTCAACCGTCGGGTGATATGGGTATAAAGGCCAGCGAAAACTATATTCCTGGCTGGCAGGCCCAGAGTTAAAGACCTGATGACACGCCATAATTGGCAGGCACGACACTCGGCTCATCAGCGTTTGCCATTCCGAGAACAAAGCAAGATCGGTTCTAGGGCCGTCTTTCTCGTTTTTAACAAATTTTTCAGCGATTAGGCGCAAGGCCGCTACTGGACCAAGTTTCATATTTCGCTGTTTGAGTCGCTGTTCCAGGGATGACCAAGCCGACTTGGCTACATGATCAGGCAAACTACGCATTTGTTCGTATTGAGTAAGGAACACGGATGACTCCACCCTATCATCAAGTGATACCTCATTTAACGAGACGGTGCTCAGCCGATCCAACAGCAATGCCGAGTTAAGAAGAAACCTTTCCATACCCAATCCTTATACGAAGGCCATTATTATTTTTATACGTTGTCATTTATTGAAGGCAACTTAGTTTTCCTGGCTGGTGTAGCTTTATCGTATGATGCTCCAACGATTGTGGAAGAATTCAGCGATGTTATAGTGTTTTGAGACGCCAGCTGTTTAATGTTTCTTTTTCGATTATCATTTTCAGATAAATAATCCCATTCTTCTTTGGAAAGTAATTTATCGCCAACAATCTCACCAATCAGTTTAAGGAAACTTACTTCCTTGCTCAGTGCTTTGGCTGAACAATTAACCCCCCCTACAGGAAAAATGAACGGATGTAGAATTGGACAACTGATTAATAAGAAAAACAATGGATGGGTATCTTTCCATTTTTTCTTATCCACTTTCAATTTTCCATTCATTACATTTATCTTTTTCTCAAACTCATCAACCGAAGTGACTGGATTTAGTCTTAACCCTTCACCGATATATTTCCCATTACTAACTGAATGATAAAAACTCTCTTCAACCAATACCGCATGAAGAAAAGCCAAAACATTAAAACGCATAATTTTCGCAGCATTTGATTGACTGGCCATTAGTCCATGCTCTGCATCTTTATAGAGCCTGGTTTTATGCTGATCAGCCACATTATTAAGGTTGAAATAGAACCGAGTCCATACTTTACCAATCAAAAGTGCCGACGGACGAATTTCATTCTCAATTTCATTTACTTTATTAAGCCATTGCTCAACTTTTGTAATGGCATCAGAAAATTCCGATATGCCATCCTGCTGATTGTCATCCTGTTGACTGTCATCAGTTGCGTCATCATCCATGGGATCAAGGTCAACATCCAAAACAGCAGCATCTTTATCCGCCCTTTTACTTGAGCCTTTCATTTCTGCACGAGCAGCAGCCTCGCTCCATGGGGGAACAATACATGTTGTCTGAGCTACAACTTTATTAAAAGCATTAGTAATGGCAGGTCTTTCACGACGACATGCAGAGATATCTGCAATGGCACCAATCAGATTAAAAACACTACTGAAATCCATAAGGTTATTTGAAGCTACCGTACTCAAGGAAGCCGCCATTGCGGCTTTTGCCAAACCATTCTCAGTATCAATGTTAAATTTTTTGTAACCCTCGGGCATCTTTTGGCGTGATTTACGATTTAACTGCACCATGCCAAGAAAAACGCCAACCTTTTCATCATTAGGGTTGTTTGCAACCACCGCACAACATCGATTAGCCCAATGTGAGGCGCTTTCAATTCTACCAACAGACATATAAGCTACATATTCACTAACAATCTGGTCGAATTTTTCTCTATCATTTTCAGCCTGTGCTAACTCGGTCACAAATTGATTGAATATGCTGATGGAACCACAACCAACTAAAAGCATCTGTAAAAATTTAGACAGACTACCCTGACAGTTTTCACTTACCTGAGAGGCTAAGTAAATAGAGCAATTTCTTAATGCTTCACTTTCAGACTGAGGCCGCAAATAAAATCCGGTGTTAAAATCACGATCCTGCTTTACATAGGTAAATATATCCTTACAGAGCGAATCCATACCAAATCGATGTTGTTCATAATTTAACCCAGCTCGATAAATGCTGCTTAGCATCGAACCATATAAGGCATTTCTAAGTAAATTCGGAACTGATAACTCATCAGATCTTTCATTGCTGCCTTGTTTACCATCATGTTTTACCGATGTAGCATGATATTTTTTGGTGTAGAAATCCTGAAGCACCTGCATCAACAACCGCACTGGCTGCTTCAGCAATTCATTCACATACATGTCTGCATCAGAGCCCTCTCTCAAATTAAGGCCTTCCCTAACAGCATCGCCAATCGCTTGCCGGACATCTATGGCAGCAATATCCTGCATGTCAAGCTTAGTTTTAACCTTGATATTCTCTTTACCGCCTTTTCCCTTTTCGCCGACCAGTTGCAACATAGTTTTCAGTTGAATACGCTTTTGTACCGGAAAAAGTTTTAATAAATATTGCTGTTCAAGGTGTTCAACCATATAGCCCCGCTCGGCTAAGCGGGCGCTCTCTTTTTCCTGATCGAGCAAAGTTTTGCTGTAATTTTCGTATTGCTTACCGCGAATCAATTGCGAATATAGCCGCAAGTCACCTGTCGCCACCACCAACAATTTCTGGCTATTAAAGAATTTACGAATAGATTCAAGTACATCCCACCCCGCTTCAAACTGAGTATCAATATCATCAAACGAGATCAAAATGGCCTTGCAGCCGAGAATTTCACATGCACGTTCAACCAGCTTCTCAAAGATTTCTGACAAATCCTGGCCACCAATAGAGTAATCAAGCTGGGCATCCAGCTTCAAAGCATCACTGAAATATTCCGGCTTATATTCCTTGTCTGTGAGCAGATGTAAACCACGCTGGAGCTGCACGAGGTGATTCTGCCATTGTTCTTTTTGTTTTTTATGGTCATTCGACGACCAGCATCCTTTTAACTTGTCGGACACCATTTTATTCAGACGGGCAGTCACAGTGACCAAAATGGGTTCGTGACGCGGCAACTTGGTAGGATCGATGGTCGGCAAACACTTGATGCTGACATTGACATCACCTTTGTCACTGTTCAGAGATTTGACCACGCTATTGATAAAAGTGGTTTTACCCGCACCGCGAGTACCATCCACAAAAAATACATTACGACCGGACTCATCAATAAACCGTGTTAGCCCAGCAGACTTATCGGAGTCAGGGGAGGTAACCGAGTTCCGAATACTCTCGACCAACTGATCACGCAGAGATTTCTGAATGAGATCATCTTCTTTGGTACTGCCCGGAAGATTGGGCGCAAACAAGTTGATGATGATTTTTCCCTCGGTCGTTTCAGTCTGTACGCTGTCTGTCATGTTCGTATCGATCCATTTTTTGATTTTTTGCCAGCCTGAGCATTAGACTGGTGCTTTAAATTTACACTGCGTTGATTTATGCAATGCTCATTGACCTTAGCTTCAATCAGTTCGTTGGGGCGCGCTTCGCCACGATCCATCCTACAAAACCACCTGCTGCGAAGGTAAAACTGACCACCTCATTCATTACCCCCATCCACGCGACTGAACGGTTCATTTGTCGGGCAGACATTACTCTACGGAGTGTGGGAACGAGGGTAAAGCATGACATGCTCATATTGTGTCGGCACACCTCCACTAGTTCTAACAGATAATATACTAGCGTTAACTTATTGATAAATATTAACTACAATCAATTAATACTCCTGTTACTAACAGCATGCTGGTATATTATTACTTTTTTCTAGCCATTTGTTTTTAGGTTGTTCTACCCTAAGTACCTAAATTGTCTGGACTTACCTTCTTCAGCAACAAATGAGTGTTGCCTGTTTATTTGCTCAACTCGAACCTGTTTTATGGCGAAAATAAACAACTATTAGTATTTATCCACATGAACAACCAATGTCTGCTTCTGGCACTGAGCAGCCCGTCAAATTAGGTTTAGATCTGTGTTATAGCTGTGTCTGGCCACATCTGAGCTAATACAACTCAGTCATGTTTGTCCGGGTTCGATGCCGAAGAACAATGAATTTTCGCGTTGGTATCTGTGTTGGTATAAAATGAAAGTGTTTTTAATTAGATGTTTTAAATCATGAGGTTATGATTTATGTGCGAGTCCGGCCTTGACCATTAGTAACTGCGCGAACAAGTAACCCCCGTGAGGAGTTTTTTGTGCTGAGAGTTTGGTTACCATTATAATATACCACTTGTATTTATTACTTTTTCCATTTTTTAGTAGCCTACTGGCATGAGTATATTTGTAGGTTATCCCCATGGCTAAAGGATTACAGACTACCCTAGCGTCAATCTAACAGCCTTATCTTCTATCTTTTTTATCAGATATGAACCACGTAAAACCGTATATAACCAGAATGGCAATGAAGATAACGACTGGCCACACTACACGCATAATGCCTTCGCTGAGGAACCCGGTCATGAACATCCCCAACGCACCTACTGATATCACCAGTGCCCCGAAGACTTCAGCAATAACTTTTCTGATGACTCTAAAGATTTTCGATAGCACTGGTGAATTTATCCATGTCTTGCGGGTTATGGCGTAGCTTGCGTCCAAGTGTGATGTTAGGGCTTCAAACAGAAAATACAGCATATCGTCGTCGCGTACTGACAAGCGCCGCCATAATGCCGGTTTTTCATGTTGTAAGCGACGAGAGGCAGAGCTGAGTATACCAAGGTGTATTGGATAACACAGACTTTTGAAAAGTGTCCTTGTAACAGACCTGCCTCTCAGGCTATATGCACACTTGCTGGCATCGCAGATTACTACCCCTGGCGCGTTGCCGCTTTCATGCTCATCACAAACGCCTTTAGCTCATTGAGCATCGCATCATCATTATCTCCATGCTTCTCAATGATTTTAACGATTGCAGAGCCGGAAATGGCTCCTGCCGCGCCGGCTTTAATCGCGTCCGCCACCTGATCGGGCGTCGAAATACCAAATCCCTGGATCGCCGGTGGGGCCTGCAGCCTCGCCAGCGTTTCTACCAGATGGTGTAGCGGCTTGGCCGCTCCCTGTTCGGTACCCGTGACTCCAGCGCGGGACAGCAGGTAGGTATAGCCATGACCATGCTGGGCTATCTCCCGCAGCAGTTGCTCCTCGGCGTTCGGGGGGCAAATAAAAATGGGCGCAATACGGTGGCGCATCGCGGCCTGACGGAACGGCTCCGACTCTTCGAACGGCACATCCGCCACCAGCACTGAATCTACTCCGACGCGGGCGCATGTGGCATAAAACGTATCAATACCTCGGTTAAAGACCAGATTGGCATACACCAGCAGGCCAATCGGAATAGCGGGGTATTTTTGTCGAACGGCGGCCAGCATCTCAAAGCACAGCGTCGGCGTGACATCTGCGGCAAAGGCTCGCAGCGCGGCGTTCTGAATTGTTGGGCCATCCGCCAGCGGATCCGAAAACGGCATGCCCAGCTCCAGCGCGTCTGCGCCCGCCTCAATCAGAGTATCGATAATCCGCAGCGACTGCACCGGGTCTGGATCGCCCGTCATCACGAAGGGGATAAAAGCGCCTTCTCCATGGGGTTTCAGTTTGGCAAACATATCATTATAACGTTCCATCAGATTTCTCCTCGCGCGTGCAGAATGTCGTGTACGGTAAAAATATCTTTGTCTCCCCGACCGGAGAGGTTAACCACCAGCAGCTGCTCTTTTTCGGGATGTTCACGCATCATTCTCAGGGCGTGTGCCAGCGCGTGAGAGGATTCCAGGGCCGGAATAATGCCTTCTTCGCGGCTCAGGGTTTTAAAGGCGTCCAGCGCTTCATCATCGGTTACCGAGACATAGTCGGCACGCCCGATGCTGTTCAGGTGCGCATGCTGTGGCCCGACGGAGGGAAAATCCAGACCGGCAGAAATAGAGCAAGACTCTATGATTTGCCCCTCATCGGTCTGCATCATCGGCGATTTCATACCAAAATAGATGCCCGTGCGACCGTGCTTCAGCGGTGCGCCATGTTCGCCGGTTTCAATACCGTGACCTGCGGGTTCCACGCCGATAAGCCCGACGCGCGGTTCGTCAATAAAGTCGGCAAACATGCCAATCGCGTTGGATCCGCCGCCCACACAGGCGATAACCGCATCTGGCAGACGGCCCTCTTTTTGCAGAATCTGTACTCGGGTTTCCTCCCCAATCATGCGCTGGAACTCACGTACGATGGTTGGGAAGGGGTGAGGGCCAGCAGCGGTGCCGAGCATGAAATGCGCCGTTTGGTAACTCCCGGACCAGTCGCGAAGCGCCTCGTTGGAGGCATCTTTCAGGGTCGCGGAACCGCTATGCACCGGGATCACCTCCGCCCCCATCAGCCGCATGCGGAAGACGTTCGGCGACTGGCGCTCAATATCTTTTGCGCCCATGTAAATGCGGCATTTCAGGCCAAGCAGCGCGCTGGCAAGGGCGGATGCCACGCCGTGCTGCCCGGCTCCGGTTTCGGCAATGATTTCGCTCTTACCCATTCGTTTTGCCAGCAGTGCCTGGCCGAGCACCTGATTGGTTTTATGCGCTCCGCCATGCAGCAAGTCTTCACGCTTGAGGTACAGTGTGGTGCGGGTGCCGCGAGTGAGGTTGCGGCAGAGGGTCAGCGCCGTGGGACGTCCGGCATAGTTTTTCAGCAGGTCGGTAAATTCGGCCTGAAATACCGGATCCTGCTGCGCGCTGACGAAAGCCTCTTCAAGCTGAAGCAGGGCGGGTATCAGGATTTGCGGGACGTACATACCGCCGTATTCGCCGAAGCGTGGGTTGAGTAGGGTGCTCATTATTGCTCCTTAATGTCTGCGCAGTGCCTGACAACCGGGCCCCCGGCCTAGACTCTGCACGTGAAGTGAATTCAGTGACTGCGCGGCGCTTGCTGGCCGCGTTTATGCGGTAAGTCTTTCCGCGTATGACAAAAATTTGGGCAAAAAAAAGCCCGCTCATGGCGGGCCGGGTATCGGTGTGCAAATTGCAGACGTGACGATACTGCCCGTTAACGGGAAGTGCGCCACCAGCCATGCAGAGTCATCATTGAGGATGTCATTGTCAGATACCTGTAAAATTAAATTCTTGTACCAGTAAACTAGTTTGGAGGTACTACGTCAAGGCTTCAAGTGAACAAAAGATATTCATCATTGAATACAACTACCCACTCCCCGGAATTTCGTCTGCTGGTGTCGTTGTAGAAAATTGCCTTATAAACGTTTATTAATCAGATTGATACGACATAGTGGCCATGAGAATGGCAAATCAGGAGGCTGCACCAGGAACAAGGGAACGTGCGGCCACAACGCATTTCCAGTCGTACTGTTGTTCAGCCCTCGCCGGCGTAATACACAAACGCTACCTTATTTCCGTCAGGATCGCGTACATAAGCACTATGGAATCCTTGTCCGTATTGCGGTCTGTGATCCGGTAAGCCTTCATCCGTGCCTCCCAGGTTAAGCGCGAGCGCATGGAGCTGCTGGATATGTTCAAACGAGCGGGCATTCAGCGCCACCATCGTGCCATTTCCGATTCCGGCACGCTGTCTGTTAAAGGGCCTGCCAATGCACAATCCGGTAGTATGATTATCGCAGAATGTCCCCCAGGACGCGCCCTCTTCATTACGCCCTGCCTTTGGATGCCCAAGTAATTCCATCAATGGATCGTAGAATCTGATGGCGGTTGATAAATCATTAGTACCCAGCATGACGTAAGAAAACATACACCCTCCTCATTTTAAGATAACAGGGTTGTGCTTAGGGGTTCTCCGCTTTATGCGCCCAGGCGGGCATCGCCGTCAGGTAGCGTTTTGCCCGCTTGCGCGCCTCTTCTTCGCCGACCTTTTGCCAGGAATCAAGGAAACCCGCCAGACCGGAAACGGCCTCATCCCAGGATTTCAGATTGCCGTTGCCATCGCTGCAGTAAGCGCAATATTTATCGCTGGCTCCTTGCGCATCAGGTGCGGACATCGGCATCCCGCAGGCCTGTCAACGCCACGATCTTTGACCGTTATTTGCCATTTTCATGCCCACTAGATGCTTTCTTTACTGATGCTGTCCGCTTTCCGCCATTTCATCGTCACTGATTGGCGTTGCGTTTTTGGCCAGCACT
>Ga0308157_10002310_pt1 | contig 32102 bp, 32 predicted proteins | sample PhyBR1_FD_201035 | JGI IMG/M metagenome (GOLD analysis project Ga0308157, IMG submission 201035) | Phyllosphere microbial communities from UC Gill Tract Community Farm, Albany, California, United States - DLSLB.R1 | ecosystem: Host-associated > Plants > Phyllosphere > Unclassified | place: USA...
AGTCGTGGGCCACGCCGCCGGCCAGCTGGCCCACGGCCTGCATCTTCTGGGCCTGCGACAGCTGCAGCTCCATCGACTTCTGCGACGAGACGTCGAACAGCCAGACGCGGCGCTTGTCGCCTTCGGGGGCGACATAGAGGTGCAGGTGGCGGTCGGGATAGGCGCGGGCCACCAGCTCGATCGGGCCGGAAGACCCAGCCTCCAGCTTGGTCCTGGCCTCGGTCACGCCCGCCAGGTCGAACAGGTGGCCGAAGGCGGCGTCGCCCGAGGCGGCGGGGCCGGTCAGGACGGCGAGCGCGGCGTTGGAATCCTCGGCCCTGCCCGCGAACAGGTCGTCGCCGGCGATGACGGTCGAGCCGAAAGGCGCGCCGGCGGCCATGGCGCGGGCCTCGCCGCTGACCTTGGCGGGGGCGACCACGGGCGCTGTCTGCGGCACCGGCAGGACGGCGTCGGGGGCGGCGCGGACCAGGAAACGCCCCTGCCCCGCCTGGCCGATCAGGACCTCGATCTCGCGCGCGCCGATCTGGACGATGGCGCGGCCCTGATGGCCTTCGCGGGCCTGGGCGAAGGCCATGTAGAGGGCCTGGGCCGACTTGCCGCGCGGAAGGGCGGTGACGGCGCCGTTCTCGTCGGCCCAGGCGCCGTTGTAGGCCAGGACCTGACCGGACGGCCAGACCAGGGCGGCCGGCTCGGCCATCGCGTCCAGCATCTCGACCGCCGTGTCGCCGTGGGCGCGGCGCACCTCGGCGCGTCCGAAGGCGAACAGCCAGATCAGGGCTGTCGCCCCCGCCGCGAAGATCAGGATCAGCCCCGGCGCCGTCATGGCATTGGCGCGGAACGCCGGATAGACCATGGCCGCAACCGCCAGGGCGAAGCCAAGCGCCATCACCACCAGCAGGGGGTCAAAGGTCGGACGGCGCGTCGCCGTCGCTTTCGGCCGGGAAATCGTCATGGCGTCCTGCCCGCGCGAATCAGTGGTGGTCAGCATATCGAAGCTCTGGCCTGCGCCATAACGGGACAAACCTTTCCTCCCCATTCCATGGGGAGGAAAGCCCGGCCTGCGCCTTCGCCCCTCACCGCCGCTTCCGTCCCTGCATGACGAAGCCGATCACCTTGGCCGCGGCCTCGAAGTGTTCGCGCGGGATAACCTCGTCCACCTCGACCGTCGCATAGAGGGCGCGGGCCAGGGGCACGTTCTCGACCACCGGGACGCCGCTCTCCTTGGCCAGTTCGCGGATGCGCAGGGCCACCGCGTCCACGCCCTTGGCGACGCAGATGGGGGCGCCGTCACCCTGATCGGGCTCATAGCGCAGGGCCACCGAGTAGTGGGTCGGGTTGGTGATCACCACGGTGGCGCCGGGCACGGCCTGCATCATGCGCTGGCGGCTGCGCTGCATGCGGATCTGGCGCAGCTTGCCCTTGATATGCGGGTCGCCCTCGGTCTGCTTGTAGTCTTCCTTGGTCTCTTCCTTGGTCATCCGCATCCGCTTGGCGAAGCGGAACTTCTGCCAGATGAAGTCGGCCCCGGCGGTGAAGGCCAGGAAGATCAGGGCCGAGATCATCAGCGCCGCCGCCAGGTCCCGCGCAAAGGGCAGGATCAGGGCCGGGCTCATGGCGGCCAGGTTTTCCAGCTCGCGCGTGTGCGGTTTGAGCACCCACCAGCAGACGGCGCCGATGGCCACCAGTTTGAGGAAGGTCTTGATGAACTGGACGATGCCGTCCGGGCCGAAGATGCGCTTGAAGCCCGACAGGGGGCTGACCGCCGACCACTTGGGCTTGATCTTCTCGGTGGTGAACAGGAAGCCCGACTGGGCCAGATTGCCGCCCACGCCGCCGATGATGACCGCCAGCATCAGGGCCGCCAGAAAGGGCGTCACGGCCCAGACGGCGCGCATGCCGATCTCGACCCCGGCCCCGGCTTGCAGACCGCCCATCATGGCGTGAGGCTCGGCCAGGAAGGGCAGCATATCCTCGGCCATCTGACGCGAGAAATAGCCGCCGCCGATCAGCAGGACCGCCGTCGCCCCCGCCAGCGACATGGCCGCCGCCACGTCCGGCGACTTGGCGACATCACCCTTTTTTCGGGCCTCCTCAAGCTTTCGCGGGGTGGCCTCTTCGGTTTTCGACTCGGGATCGGAACCTTCAGCCAAGGCCCCCTCCCGTGAACACCCGCGCCAGGGCGCGATAGCGGTCGATGAAGATGGTCCCCATCACGCCCAGACTCAGCGCGAAGATCGAAAGGCCCAGAAGCACGCTGAGCGGGGCGGCGGCGAAATAGACCTGAAACGCCGGCATGACCCGCGCGATCAGGCCAGACGCCAGGTTGAAGATCAGGGCGAAGACCAGCACCGGCGCCGACAACTGGACCCCCAGCATGAAGCTCTCGCTCAGGGTTCGAACCGCCAGGGCCGCGAAGTCGGGCGCGATCATCGGCTTGGCCGGAGAAATGGCTTCGTAGGAGCCCAGGATGCCGGCGATGAACAGATGGTGGGTGTTGGTGGCGAAGATCAGCGTCACCCCCAATAGCATCAGAAAGGCCGACAGGGTCGAGCCGGGCGAGGCCTGCAAGGGGTTGGCCGTCTGGGCGAACCCCAGGGTGGTCTGCTGCGAGATGATCTCGCCCGCCGTGACCAGGGCCGTCATGAAGCTGCGCAGGATGACGCCGATGGCCAGACCCGTCGCCACTTCGCGGATGATCCAGCCGACCATGCCGCCCAGGGTCGGCGGCAGGGCCGGCAGGGTCCCGGCCACCAGCGGCCACATGACCAGCGACAGCAACAGGGCCAGGGACAGGCGCACGCGCGGCGGCACATAGCTTTCGCCGATGCCGGGAATGGTCATCAGGATCGCGCCGACGCGCGCGAAGATCAGGCCGCCGGCCCAGATCTGTTCGGCGGTGGCGTAGGATTCCACGTGCGACCTACATCCCGGCGATGCGGGCGGCGATCTCGCGCATGAAGCCGCCCAGCAGCGCCCCCATCAGCGGCAGGAACAGCAGCAGGGAGACAAAGATGGCGATGATCTTGGGCGCATAGATCAGGGTCTGTTCCTGAATCTGCGTCAGGGCCTGAAACAGGCCGATGACCACGCCGACCACCAGACCGACCACGAGCACAGGGGCGCACAGCTGGATCGTCAGCCAGATGGCGTCACGGCCAATATCCAGAACTTCCGCGCCGCTCATCACCACTCCCGGGAACTCGGCAGAAAATGCCGACAGGATGGTTAACAGGCCGTTTACCTCCAAACTTTCCTCCCCATTCCATGGGGAGGTGGCGCGGCGCTGAAGGCGACGTGACGGAGGGGGCGACGCGGCGGTCACATGAAGAGGCGCCTTTGAACGGCTGTCGTCACGCCGCCCCCTCCACCACTTCGTGGTCCCCCTCCCCACGACATGGGGAGGAAAGGCGTTGTCGCCTTTCTCGCGCTGTGCACCCGGGCGTACAGTTCGTTTCAGCCAAAGCGCGATCTGACGGCTGGATTGATCCCCCGGTCCGGCTATATGGACAAGCCATGACCGACCACGCGCACAAACCCTCCGTCTCGCAGGCCGAAGCCGAAGCCGCCGTTCGCACCCTGATCCAGTGGGCGGGCGACAATCCCGACCGCGAGGGTCTGGTGGAAACACCCAAGCGGGTGGCCAAGTCCTATCGCGAGCTGTTCCAGGGCTATGAGGTCGAGCCGCGCGAATATCTGGAGAAGACCTTCGAGGAGGTCGGCGGCTACGACGAACTGGTCGTGCTGAAGAACATCCGCTTCGTCAGCTTCTGTGAACACCACATGCTGCCGGTCGTCGGCGTGGCCCACGTCGGCTACCTGCCGACCGACCGAGTCGTCGGCATCTCCAAGCTGGCCCGCGTGGTGCGCGGCTTTGCCCGGCGCCTGCAGATCCAGGAAAAGATGACCTCCGACATCGCCGGCGCCATCCAGGACGTGCTGCGCCCCCACGGCGTCGGCGTGGTCATCGAGGCTGAGCACAGCTGCATGACCATGCGCGGCGTCGACGTCCCCGGCGCCAGCCTGTCCACCAGCTGCCTGCTGGGCGTCGTCCGCGAAGACCCCCGCACCCGCGAGGAGTTCCTGCGGCTGGTGCGGGGCTGATCCGTCCCTAGTTCGCGGGCGGCAGGATGACGCTGCCCGCAACAGCGGGCTGACCGGCCTCCAGGCCGTCGATGTAGGCGAGCTGCCGCCTGGCGTGCCCGTCTTCCGGGTCCAGCTTCAGCGCCTCGTCATAGGCCGCGCGGGCTTCCTTGAGGCGGCCCTGTTCGATCAGGCTGAAGCCACGCCCGCGATGCAGCGGCCCGGCGTTCATCACAATACGCAGCGAGGCCGACGCCAGGGCCTGATCCAGAACCGCCAGAGCCTCGTCATGACGCCCGCCGGATTGAAGGGCCGACGCCTTTTCCTTCAGCAGCATCCAGTCGTCGCCCTGCAAGGCCAGGCCACGGTCGAGGACCGCCACGGCGTCGTCGAAGCGTCCGCGCTCAACGGCTTCGCTGCCGAGGATCAAGGCGATAAGGGGATAGACGTTCGGCTGTCGTCGCACCGTCATGGCCCCGACGCCGTCGCCCCCCGCCATCGACTGGACGACGGTCGCCAGCACCATGGTCTCGCCGAGGTCGTCGGAGCGGATGATCCACTCTCCCTTGGCCCGCTGCTCCATCTGCGGATAGGCGGCCGGGGCGCCGTCGAGGGCGCGTCGCAAGGCCGGAAGATGCCGGTCCAAGCCGACGAAACCGCGCGTCTGCATGTCCCGCATGGCGCGTTCGACCAGGTCGAGATCACGCTTCTCCTGTCGCGGCAGCTCGCCCGCAACGATGTTGAGCGTCGCCCTCGGTCCCGACGCAGCGGGCGCAGCCTCGGACTGTGCGATCGCCATTGGTTGAGCAGCAAACGCCGTTGGCGCGACCAAGGCGGTCAGGGCCAGACCCAGGGCAATCGCGCCGCCCGCCGCTACGGATCGTATCTTCATCTTGTCGCCCCTCTGATGGCCCGCGCCATCACGCCGCTATGGATTGCAGCGTTACGTTGCCTTGCTGCGCCTGTGAAGCGCCGACCGTAGCAGCCTCCGCCGGGATCGGCGTCCTGCGGCCCCCTTCTTGCGTTAGGCTTCCTGAAGGGAGCCATCGCCATGGGCTGGACCGCGTTTTCGTCTCATAATGAGCCGCCGCCGATCATGCGCGGCGGCTGGCTGGACGCGCTGCGCTTCATCGTGGCGGCGCTGATCATCCTGCACCATTTCCAGGCCTCGGCGCCCCATGCCCTGGCCGAGGCGGTGCATCCGGTGTTCGAGCGGGGCGGCTTTCTGCTGACCAACTTCTTCCTGATCGACAGCGGCTATGTGCTGATGCGCGTCTATGGCGCCGCGGTCGGCGGGGGCCGAATGTCGAAGACGGACTTCTTCCTGAAGCGCTCGCTGCGGGTGTTTCCGGCCCATCTGATCATGCTGGGCCTGCTGGTGGCCATGGTGCTGCTGGGCACGGCCATCGGCCTGCCGCCGACCCATCCCGAGTGGTTCGCCTGGGATCAACTGCCGGCGCAGGTCGCTCTGGTGCAGTCGTTCGGCGTGCATGGCGGTCTGGGCTGGAACGCGCCCAGCTGGTCGATCTCGGCCCTGCTGGGCTGCTATCTGGCCTTCCCCTGGGTGCTGCGCGGCCTGACGCGGGTCGGGCCGTGGATGGCGCTGGGGCTGGTGGTGATCGGCTATCTGGCGGCCAATGAGCTGAGCTGGGCCATTTTGAAGTATCCCGTCTATCAGATGCCGCTGGCGCTGGGCATCTGGCGCGCCCTGCCCCTGTTCATCCTCGGCATGGGGCTGGCCTGGTTCGCACAGGGCGTCTGGATCAATCCGCGCCTGGCGGGCTGGGCATTGCTGCTGGCCTCGATCGCCCTCGCCGTCGTGCAGTATTTCGACAAGCACGCCCTGACCTCGCTGACCCTCATCTCCATCATCATCCTGGCGGCCGGCGCCGTGCCGGTGACCAAGCCGTCCAAGCTGGTGGAACAGGCGGCGGTGGTCTCCTTCGCCATGTTCATCTCCAACGAGGTCGTCCGCATCGGCTGGTTCGGTCTGGCCGAGGCCACGGCGAACAAGCTGAGCCTGGGCGAAGCCTGGCGCTGGCTGCTGTGGGTCATGGGCGTCGGCGCGGCCTTCGTCTTCGCCTTCCTGTTCCACTACGGCGTCGACAATCCGATCCAGAAACGCATCCGCGCCTGGCTGAAAAAGCGCGGCCATGCACGGGTCGAGATCAAGGAGCCGGTGGTCTCGCTGGAGGGTTAGCCCGTCGAGCCGACCATATGCAGGATGTTGCCGTCGGGGTCCTTGAACCAGGCCAGACGCATCGTGCCGCAGACGTGGATGTCGCCCACCCGGCCCATGTCGTCATAGTGCTCGAAGGTCACGCCCCTGGCCTTCAGCCCTTCCACGATGTCGTCCAGCTCGACGCCGACGTCCCAGGTCACGGCATTAGCCTGATTGGTGCCGGCGAAGTCGGATTTATAGACCGTCAGCCAGGTCGAGCCGGTGCGATAGCCCAGCATCCCCTCCATCGAGGTGTCGGCCAGATTCAACTCCAGCACGTCGGAATAGAAGGCCTTGGCGCGATCCAGATCCTTCACCGCCACGATGGCCGAGGAGTTCTTGTTCTTGAGCATGACATCTCTCCCTGATCAGGAGAGAACCGCTGAGGGCGAGGGTTCGATCCCCATATTACCGGCGTTTCATTTGACAGCGCCGTCGCCAGCCCCCTTCTGTCGAGCCTGGCTTTGAGGGGAACAGTCATGCGTCGATGGGCTTTGGCGATCAGTCTGGGTCTGGGCCTCATGGCCGCTAGCGCCCAGGCGCAGACCACGCCGATCCGGCTGGAAGACGGCGACGTCGCCCGCTTCTGGACCGCCTATGACGCCGTGCGCGCGGCGGACACGCCCGAGGCGCAGAAGGCCGCTTTCCAACGCCTCTATATCGACGCGGGCACGCCGGGCCTGACCGCCTTCATGGAGGCCAAGGGCTATACGGCGGACACCTATCTGAACGCCATCCGCGCCTATCCGGCCTACTGGGACACGGTGCGGCCGCGCACGGCGCTGGCGGCAGGCGCCCTGACACGGCTGGAAGCGCATCTGGAACGGTTCAAGGCCCTCTATCCCGAGTTGCGCCCCGCCGGCATCTATTTCGAGGTCGGCGCCCTGCGCTCGGCAGGAACCACCCAGGGCGACAAGGTGCTGCTGGGCGTCGAAATGGCCACGGGCGACGCCAGCGTCGACACCTCGGAAATGCCGGCGAGTCTGCAACGCTTCTTCGCCTCCTACTTCGCCAGCAAGCCGCTGGACAACCTGGACCTGCTGGCCGTGCACGAGGTGGTTCACACCCAGCAGGTCGGCGAACGCAGCAACCTGTTGTCACAGGCCGTCTATGAGGGCGTGGCCGACTTCGTGGCGGAACAGGTGACGGGGCGGATGCCCGATCTGGCCTATGTCGCCTATGGACCGGCCCATGATCCCGCCATCAAGGCCGCCTTCCGCCGCGACATGGCGGGCGAGGACTTCAGCGGCTGGCTCTACAACAGCGCCGACAACGCCTTCGGCGTGCGCGACCTCGGCTACTACGTCGGCTACGCCATCACGCGCGGCTACTACGACCGGGCATCGGACAAGGCGGCGGCGCTCAAGACCATGATCGAGCTGGACTACTCCGACCCGGCGGCGGTTCAGGCCTTTGTGGACGCGTCGGGCTATCTGGCGGACTAGAAGGGCGGCGCCTCCCTCTCCGCCGTCACCCCGGACGACCCGCAGGGGCGATCCGGGGCCCAGACGTTTCAGCGAGAACGGCCCAGAACCACGAATGCACGACCGTCTAGGTCCCGGGTTCCGCTGCGCGGCCCCGGGATGACGGCAGGACGAGCCGTCAGATCGGCATCCGCATGATTTCCTGATAGGCCGAGATGACCTGGTCGCGGACGGCCATGACGGTTTCCAGCGAGGCTTCGGCGGAGGAGACGGCGGTGACGACGTCGATCAGGCTGCCCTGGCCCTGGACCATCTGGCTCATCTGGGTTTCGGCGCCGCGTGTCTGCTGGGCCGTCTGGGTCATGACGTTCTGCAGCAGTTCCGAAAAGCCCGGTCCCTGGGCGGCCGAAGCCGCGCTGGGCGGCGTCGCCGTGGGCATGGCCCCGCCCTGAACGGCTGCATAGGCCTTGGCCGCCATCATGGGGTTCATGGGCTAGCCCTTACTTCTTGATGATGTCGAGGGTGCGGGACTCCATGTTCCGCGCCGTCTCGATGACGTTCAGATTGGCCTCGTAGGCGCGCTGCGCCTCGCGCATGTCCATGGCCTCGACCAGGGTGTCGACATTGGGTCGCTGGACATAGCCCTCGGCGTTGGCGGCCGGGTGCGAGGGGTCGTATTCGACGCGGAAGGGGCTCTGGTCCGGGCGGACCTCGGCCAGGACCACGCCGGTGGCGCCGTTGACGTTGCGCGCCTGGAAGACCGGGGTCTGGCGACGATAGGGCTCGCCGCCCGCGACCGTGGCCGTCGACTGGGCGTTGGCGATGTTCTCGGCGATGATGCGCATGCGCGACTGCTGCGCCTTCAGGGCGCCGGCGGCGACGCCCATGGCGGTGTTTCGCGGGGTGACGGGACGGCCGTTGACGGGATCAGGCATGGATCAGTCTCCCTCAGACGCCGGGCTTCTTGGCCGCCAGGCGGATCATCTGCATGGACTTCTGGTAGAAGCCGATGGCCGCGTCATAGGCCATGCGGCTCTCGGCCATCTTGAGCATCTGCTCCTCGACCACGACCGAGTTGCCGTCGAGCGTGGTCTCCGAATCGGGCGCGTTCAGCGAGTCGAAGCGTGCGGCCTGCCCCGCCGGGGTGATGTGGCGGGCGTTGGTGGCGACCATCTTCAGGCCGCCGCCGGTGCGCATGGCCTCGGCGAAGTCGGTCGGCGCCTTCAGGTCGCGGGCCATGAAGCCAGGGGTGTCGGAGTTGGCGACGTTCTGGGCGATCACGCGCTGACGATCGTCGAGCCATCCGAGACGGCCCTTGATCTGATTCAGCAGCGGAATGTCGGTGACGGACACGCGGTCGCCTCGCACGGTTGATCGGCAGAATTTGCCGCCTCCATGGTTAATATTCGGTGTTTCTAAACGCGGCGTTAACCACGAGCCGCGAAACGTGCGGGCGAAGCGGCGCGCCTGTAGGCGCTGTTGGGGCCTCGAATCCGCATGAATTTCCTCGACCTGTTCCGGGCGGTGTTCGGCCTGGCGATCACCCTGGGCCTGATCGGTCTGGCCGCCTGGGCGGCGCGCCGCTATGCGCCGCAGGTCCTGGCGAAGTTCCAGGCCGAGCGCGGCGCCCGGCGGTTGCAGGTCATCGAGACCCTGGTGCTGGACCCTGCAAGGCGTCTGGTCCTGGTGCGGGTGGACGCCGAGGAGCGGCTGATCCTGCTGGGCGAAGGACGCGAGTTGATCGAGCCGCGCGGCCCGGCGATCGAAACGGGAGATGCGAAATGAGCCGCTTCAGCCTTTCCTCCCTGTTCGCATCGCGAATGGGGAGGTGGCGCGGGCGCGCAGCGACCGTGACGGAGGGGGCGACGCCGCCCTACCCGTCTTCACGCTCCAACGCCTGCCGTCGCGCCGCCCCCTCCACCGCTTCGCGGTCCCCCTCCCCACGTCGTGGGGAGGAAAGTGTTTTCGCCCTGCCCTCGCGCGCGGAGCTGAAGCGCGCCGCCCTGCTGTCGCTGATCACCACCGCCCTGTGTCTGGTCTGGCCTCTGGGCGCGCTGGCGCAGGAGGTGGCGCAGAACGGATCGGCCATCAACATCGACCTGGGCACCGGCGCAGGCCTGACGCAGCGGGTGGTGCAGCTGGTGGGGCTGATGACCGTCCTGTCGCTGGCCCCCTCCATCGTCATCATGACCACCAGCTTCGTGCGCATCATCGTGGTGCTGTCCTTGCTGCGCACCGCGCTGGGGATGCAGCAGTCGCCGCCCAACGCGGTGCTGGTGTCCCTGGCCCTGTTTCTCAGCGCCATCGTCATGGCCCCGACCTGGCAGGACGCCTATGATTCGGGCATCCGCCCGCTGATGGATCAGCAGATGGAGCTGCCTCAGGCCTTCGACGCGGCCTCCGAACCGGTGAAAACCTTCATGCTGGCCCAGGTGGACCAGGGCGACCTGGCCCTGTTCACCCGACTGTCGAAAGTCACCCCCCCTCAGGACGTGCAGGAACTGCCCCTGCGAGTGGTCACGCCGGCCTTCATGATCAGTGAGTTGAAGAAGGCCTTCACGATCGGATTTCTTCTTTTCGTTCCGTTCCTTGTGATCGATCTGGTGGTCGCCAGCGTGCTGATGTCCATGGGTATGATGATGCTGCCGCCGGTGGTCATTTCCCTGCCGTTCAAGCTGATCTTCTTCGTCCTGGTGGACGGCTGGCGGCTGGTGGCCGGAAGCCTGGTCGAGAGCTTCCAGAGAGGCGCTGGCGGGGGATAAGTCCCCGCCCTCAGGGGCTTTGAGCGTCATGCGGGCTTGCCAAGCTCGGGCAAACACGTGTTGATCCTCCGGTCTTCGTCCGGGAATCGGACGACCACCACTGGGAAAACCCTTATGACCACTCAAGCCGAACTGATCGCCGCCGTCGCCAAGGACGCAGGTGTCTCGCAGGCCGACGCCGGCCGCGTCCTCGACGCGATCGTCAAGAACATCCACAAGAGCCTGGTTTCGGGTTCGGACGTCCGCATCTCGAACCTGGGCGTCTTCGACACCGCCGAGCGCGCCGAGCGCGAAGGCCGCAACCCGGCCACGGGCGCGACCATCAAGATCGCTGCTTCGAAGGCTGTGCGCTTCCGCGTGTCCAAGCCGCTGAAGGACGCCGTCAACGGCTAAGCCTTTAGGCCAGACGGGGTCGTGATTTCACGAACTGTCCGGCTTTGCCCCTCAAGTAGCCTCGCACCGCGTGCGAGGCGTTAGGGGCCTCTCTTAAAAAGAGAAAATCAGGCGGCTCCGGCCGCCTGGGTACGGGCGGGGGTCGCAGGGCGGTCCCCGCCCGTTTTCTGTCTGAACTCGGCCTTGGTCGCCGCGATCCAGCCCGCATAGGTGTCCGCCCCGGCGCTGAGGGTGGCGAAATCCTGCGGACGGCCCGAGCCGTCGGCTCCGTCCAGCCCCGCCAGGGCGATGCGGATGCCGCCCGGCGAGCGGGCCTTGTCGGCAAAGCCGGAATAGTTGTTCGACAGGCGGTTCAACGCGCCCGCGTCGCGCGCCAGCGAATAGCCGACCCCGGCGCGGATCAGCCGGTTCTCCTCATCCGCCGTCAGCGGGATGACCGTATCGCGATAGCGATTGCCCAACTGCTGCTCGTAGATGGCCGCCGCCGCGCCCCACTGCTGCTGCTTCCAGAAGATCTCGGCCCGCACATCGCGACCGGCGGGCGAGGCGTCCTTGCCCAGTAGCTCCAGTGCATGGTCATAGCGGCCCAGCTCCATCAGGGCGCGGGCCTCCAGGGCGCGGCGCTCGGTGTTCATGGCCGTGGGCAGAAGGGTGGTGCGCGAGCTCCACAGGGCCTGCAGCGCCTGTTCCGGCTGGCGGTTCATCAGATAGACAGCGGCCAGATTGGTCGAGACCTGGGCCTTGGCCACGCCGTCGAGGCGGTTGTCGGCCTGATACTTCAGCAGTTCCGCCGCCTGATCCAGCAGATCGACGTCGATCAGGCGTCGGGCCAGACGCCGCACCATCTCGTCGCCGTCGGCGCCGACCGGCGTCAGCTCGCGGAAGTCAAAGAAGAGCGCCAGGGCCTGCACCGGCTGCAAGCCGTCGGCGGCGCCGTCGAGGAAGAGGGCGCGGAAGGCGTTGTCCAGATCGGACTGCAGCTTGTCGCCGCCGGGCAGGACCACGATCTTGCGGCCCGCCGCCTTCAGCGTGGTCAGGGCCTCGCGGTAACGGCCCTGCGACAGATAGAGCTCGCCCAGGCTGCGGATCACGGCCAGTTCGGTGCCGTCGCCGCGCCAACGCCACTTCAGGGCCTCCAACTGAGCCGCCGCCGCATCGGGCTTCATCGTCCCCCTGGCCATTTCCAGCCGCACGACGCCCAGCTTGGCCGGGGTGGCGATGCCGTCCAACGGGGCGCGGGCCACGGCCTTGTAGAGGGCCAAAGCCTGGGCTGGCTTCTGTTCCAGCTCGAACAACCGAGCCTGGACCAGACGGGCGGTCAGCTGATCCGCCGCCGAGATGCCCGGCTGGCTGAAGACATAGGCCAGCAGTTCGCGCGCGGCGTCCAGATCGCCGGTCTCGACGGCGGCCAGGGCATGGGCCGCGCCGAAGCGAGCGCGCCACTCGGGGGTGAAGTTGTCGACCACGCCCGCGCCGGCGGCGAAGGCCTGCCGCGCCGTGGTCCAGTCGCTGCGCTGGGCGGCGATATAGCCCTGCCAGACGCGGGTCGAGGGATCGCCCGCCAGAGCGCCGGCGGAGAAATCCGCCTCGGCCTCGGCCAGGCGCCCGATGGAGGCGCGGGCGGCGCCGCGCAGGCCGCGCACCTCGGCCACGCCCTGCATGGCCGGGGTCTGCTTGACCAGGGCGTTCAGCACGCCGATGGCCTCATAACCCAGCCCCTGCCCCACCAGGAAACGGGCGTAGGCCAGGCGGGATTCGATGGGGGCCCGCGGGTCCTCGGCGGCGCGGCCGCTTTCCAGTTCGGCGGCGACCTGCAGCGCGCGATGACGGTCGTTGAAGCTGTCGCTTCCCAGATCGGCCCAGTCGGAAATGATCAAGGCCGGGCGCACGGCGGCGCGCGGGGCGTGGGTTTCGGCGGCGGCTTCCAGGCCGACCGTCGGCGGCGACAGGCGCAGGCCTCTGGGCCGCGACAGGGTGACGATGTCGCCCTCAGCCTTGACGGTCAGGTCATCGGTCGGCGTCTCGACCGCCAGACCGTGAGCGGTGGGCAGCAGGGCCAGATCGACGGTGCGGCGCCCCCGCGCCATGCCCTTGCCAGGCGCAAGCGCCGTGACGGCGGCGAAGCGGTCGCCGACCATGGGATCGGTCAGCCACACGGTCTTGGTGGCCCCGGCCATGCGCGCGGTCAGGGCCGTCTGGACGCTGTCGTCGCGGCCGATCTCGACGCCGGTCACGCTCGGCGCGGTTCCGCCCAGGGTGACGATCCACGCGGCGCCGTCGGCGCGGGCCGAGACTGTCTGGCCCTCGGGCGCGGGAATGCGGATGGCGGTGAAGTCCGGGCCGGCGGCCCAGCGCGCCTTGGCCGCGTCGCCGGCCTTGGCGGCGGCGGGCATGTTCATGCGGGCGGGGGCGTCGAACACCACCCAGACCGCGTCGCCGCGCCGGAAGACGGCCGCCCCGACCGGCGCGGCCCAGGCGAAGGTCAGCCGGGTCGTCTCGTCCTTGACCTCGGCGGTCACCGGAACGGCTCCGCCGGCAGGCACGACCGAGGGCTTGGCCCCCTCGGGCGCCGCGCCGGGCGCATAGAGGTTAAGCCAGACCGCACCGTCAGCGACGCCGGAGCGAACGCCCGCCCCTTCGGCCAGGGTCAGGACCAGTTCGGTCGCGCCTTGCACCGAACGGGTCTCGACCTTGTCGACGCCCTTGGGCGGGTCGACGCGCAGACGACTGACGTCGGGGGCGGCGGTCGTGCCGATGCGGACGATGACGGCGCGGCCGTCCTGGCGCACCCGAGCGCGTCCGCCCACGGCCCCGGCGAATTCGATCTTGGTGAAACCGGAGTTGGCGCCGACGCGGATCTCGACCGGGCCGCTGCTGGCCCTGGCGCCCTCGGCGTGCGGTGCGAGCGGCGCGAACACCACGACGCCCGCCGCGGCGGCCGCCACGGTCGTCTTCAGAACGCGCTTGCTGGCGGTGGCCCCGGACATACGCGCGCACACTCGCGCGAAAGGGCTTTCATCACAGTTAACGCCAGTTAAAGCGCTGCTGAAAAAACCTTACCATGTGGGTAGGACAAATCACCCGCTTGCGACGCGCGCGTGAAAGGGCGACATCCTCGGTATCGACGTTATCGTCACCCCGTTCGTCAGGTGTTGCCGTGTCCGACCCCGTCTATCCGCCCCTCAGCCCGCTGAAGACAGGCGTGCGCTGCCGCTGCCCGCGCTGCGGCGTCGGCCCTCTGTTCCAGGGCTATCTGACCATCCGCAAGGAATGCACCAACTGCGGCCTGGACTACAGCTTCGCCGACCCGGCGGACGGCCCGGCCTTCTTCGTCATGTCGGCGGTAGGGATCGTCGGCATGATCGGCTTCATGATCTTCGAGTTCAACGTCCACCCGCCCGTCTGGGTGCACTTCGTCGTCACCCTGCCGATCCTGGCCCTGATGTGCCTGGGCGTGCTGCGCCCCTTCAAGGGCTGGATGGTGGCCGAGCAGTATTTCCACAAGGCCGAGGAAGCGGTCTTCTCCAGCGTCGGCAAGCACGGCGAAGGCTATGGCTGGCGCGGTCAGGCCGAGCGCGCGGCCAAGGACGACGCGCGCGACAAGGGGTAAGCTCCCTCAAAAGCCCTCCCCCTCGAGGGGGGAGGGTTGGGTGGGGGTGTTCGCGCCGACGTCGCTGATCAAGCCCCGGAGACGCCGATGTCTCATGCGCACACCCGTCAATCGCGGCGCACACACCCCCATCCCCGGCCCTTCCCCCCTCGAGGGGGAAGGGAGTCTTTGATCGGATGGCTCATCCGCCCCCCTAGCGCACCACCCGCAGCGTCACGCCCACGGTGCGCGGCGCGCCGAGGAAGGCGCCCAGGGTGCCCGACTGGAAGGGCGCGCCGAAGGCCACCTGGCGATAGTCCTGATCGAACAGGTTCTTGCCCCACAACTCGACGCTCCAGGCCTCGTCCTTGGCCAGAGCCACGCGGCCGTCGACCAGCCAGAAGCCCGGCTGGCTCTTGGCCGGATCAAGGTCCGAGCCGGTGTTGTAGTCCGACGAATACTTGGCCGCGAGCGTGACGCGTCCGGTCAGACGGCCTCCCACCGACCGCTCATAGGTCCCCGCCAGAGAGCCGCTCCACAAGGGGGCGAAGTTCAGGCGACGACCGGCCAGCAGCGGTAGGCCGGCGATGGGGTCATGGCCGTATTCGGTCTGGGCGTAGGTCACGCCGCCCTGCAGCGACAGGCCTTCTACAGGCAGGAACATGAAGTCCGCCTCGACGCCCTTGGCCCGCACTTCCGGGATCGAGCGCACCAGGAAGGTGGTGCCCAGGAAGGTGTTCAATTGGAAGTCGTCATAGGTCTGGCGGAAGGCGGCGGCGCTGACCAGCAGGCGGCGCTCCAGCAACACGCTCTTGACCCCGGCTTCCCAGGCGTCGGCCGTCTCGGCCCCGAAGGCGCGCGAGGCGTCGGGCACGCGGTTGGTCTGGCCGCGATCCAGGTTGAAGCCGCCGTTCTTGCGGCCGCGCGACCAGCCGGCGTAGAGGCGAATGCCCTCGCTGGCCTGATATTCGGCGCGGGCCAGACCGGTCCAGGCCTCGTCCTTGACCGTCTCGGACGTCTTCAGGCCGTTGAAGGCCGGGTTTGACCAGGGCAGGCACAGGGTGCCGTTGACCACGCCATTGGCCAGGGCGGCGGCGCAGGCGCGGCCGCCGTCGGTGTTCTCATAGGCCGCGTCCATGTCCTTGGTCTCATGCGTGCGGCGCAGGCCCCCGGTCAGGGTCAGACGGTCGGTCGCGGCATAGGAGGCCTGGGCGAACAGGGCGGCGCTCTGGGCCGTCTGCCAGTAGCGGTCCAACTGGCCCTCGCCCTCGACGAAGCTCGCGCCCACCGGCAGGCCGGTGAGGGTCGAGACATAGGTCGGATCGCCCAGCGGATTGGCGCTGGTGCGCGACAGCAGACGGCTGACATAGCCCTCATAGTCGGCGCCGTAGAAGAGGATGTCACGACGGGTCAGCTTCTCGTCCGACAGGAAGAGGCCCGCCGACCAGTCCAGGCGATCGCGGCGACCCGACAGGCGGACCTCCTGCGTCAGGGTGCGGAAGCGGTTGGACCAACTGCCGTCGTCGGGGCGATAGGCCAGGTCGGCCGAGGTGAAGTCCCAGTCCTGACTGATGACGCCGCGCCAATCGCGCACCGCCGTGGTGCTCTCAAGCGTGGCCCAGCCCAGGTTTGCGGTCAGGTGCAGGGCCAGACCCTTGTCGCGGATACGGGTGTTGGTGTCGCGGTTCGAGTAGGCGACGCGGGCCCAGGGATTGGGCGTCGCCGCCACCCCGCCGTCGGGCGCGAAGGTCGCCAGCAGGGGTGCGGTGCTTCCCGTGACCAGTTGCACGCCGACGCAGCAGCGCTCGTCCCGCTCGGTCCAGTCGGCGGTCAGGCGCGCGGTCAGGTCGGGCGTGACCTTCCACAAAAGCTGGCCGCGCACGGTGTCGTAATGTTCGTTCTGATCGTCGGTTTCGGTGCGGGGACCGTCTCCGGTCTCCACGTCATAGAGGCCGTCGCGGCGGCGCGCGGCGACATAGAGCCGCCCCGCCAGAACCTCATCCACGATCGGGCCGGTCAGGGACACCGAGCCGCCTGCGGTCCCGTAGTCGCCGAAGGTCGCCTCGCCCGCCATCCGGGGCGTGAAAGACGGCGCGGCGGTGACGACGTTGATGACGCCCGCCGAGGTGTTCTTGCCGAACAGGGTCGCCTGCGGGCCCTTCAGCACCTCGATGCGCTCGACCTCGCCCAGGTCGCCCAGGGCCACGCCGTTGCGCGGGCGATAGACGCCGTCGATCATGACCCCGACCGAGCTTTCCAGCCCCGGATTGTCGCCCACCGTGCCGACGCCGCGAATGCGGGCCGTGGTGAAGGTCTGGTTCGAGGTCGAGGCCACGATCAGGCCGGGCGTCAGGATCTGCAGGTCCTTGATGTCGTGCACGCCGACGTCGTTCAGCAGCGGCTGCGCCGCCACCGTCAGCGACAGGGGCGTGGACGCCAGGGTCGCCTCGCGCCGCTGGGCCGTCACCACGATCTCGGACACCTGAGTCGGCCCTTCGGTCGCCGCATCCTCTGCGAACGTGGGCGCGGCGAAAACAAGCAGGGGCAAGGCGACGGACGCGAAATACGCGGCGCGGACAGGGGAGTTCATGAAAGGGGAAACCGCTTTGCGGAGCGACGGCGCACAGCCTTTGTCGCGGACAGAAGTCGCGCTCTAGCAGTCGGTTCCGGCCGTTGAAAGCCTTACCTCAGGTCAGCAATCGGTGACTTTTCGTCAGCCCACGATGACTTTCAGGCGCGTCCCGCCAGGGGGCCGGAGGCCTGGGGCGCAAAACTGACCTCGACCCGGCTACGATGCGGATCGATGTCGTTGCGCACTGCGCCGCCCACCCGGCACAGGCCGCCAAGGTCGCTCGCGGCCCCGGATTCGTGCGCCGAGATCAGGTCCAGCAGACGTTCCGCCTCGGCCAGGGAGGTCGGCTTCTGATCCAGCAGCCAATGCTCCAGATCGCCCAGATCGACCGTCAGCCCGCCCACGCGGACCGCGCTTTCGACCTTTCGGCTATTCCACTGATGCAGCAGCGCGCGCGCCGCTTCCATGGTCCATTGCTGCGCCATCACGCCCCTCCTGGGCGAAGCGTCGGGCCGCCCCAGCTTCCCAGATCCCGACGAAGGCCGTCAGGCTGACGAAGGTCCAGGCGACCCATTGCAAGGTGACCGCCGCCCATCCCAACCGCTCGTGAGCGAAAAAGGGGGCCAGATGGCTGAACACGATGATCAGCTGAAATCCGGCGCAGGCGACCAGCCACCAGCGACGACCGTGTTCGGCCAGCGCCCACAGCGCGCCGAACAAGGCCAGATCCACCAGCATCACCCCGACCCGAAAGCCGTCGATGTCCCATCCCAGGACCAGAACCGACAGGACCTGGGCCGCCGTAAGGGCGACCACGGCCAGTCGTTCGACCGTCTCGCCCCGCCACAGCAGCAGGGCGAAGGCGATCAGGTTGGCGAGGATGAGAGCGATCTGAACGGGGTGCATGGTTCGAAATCAGCCCGCGCGTCGACCGGTTCCGCCCTGGGCGGCGCCGACGACCCGTTCGGGACGTTTGCTCATTGGCGTGTCATCATCGATTACCCCGGTGAATTCCGAAGTCACCGCAGGCTTTCGATCAGTTCGAGAACCGGGTTGGCGAGGCTGGCGCCGACCGCGGCGATCAACAGCCAGGCCAAAGACCAGGCAAGGATCAGCCACAGCAGGGAGCCCCCCAGCTTCCTGGGTCGGCGCCAGCCGTCCAACGCGACATATCGTTCATAGAGCGACCGCCGCGTCCCGTTCTCGAGCATCGGCGAAGACGCTGCGGAGACAGCCGCAACTGGCTCAATCGAGGCCGGCTCGGATAGGGGGAGTATTTCCCCTGAGTAGTTTTCACTCAGGCGACGCGCGGCCTGCAAACGGTCGGATACGCCCAGCTTTTCATAGGCGCGATGCAGGTGGTTCTGGACCGTGCGCGGCGACAGGTCGAGCCGCTGCGCGATCTCCTTGTCGCCCAGCCGCAGACCCGCGAGCTGGACGACTTCCAGCTCACGTTGCGTCAATTTCGGCACTGAAGATTCCTTGGCCACAGCGCAGCGTTAACGAATCCGCCCCCGTTACGTCCAGACGATAAAATGTATCGCTGATACCGAATAACCGAGTTCACGACCTAGCCGCCGACGACGCCGGTCGCATCCAGGGTCGCATCGGCGTTCTCGATCACCGTCAGGTCCACGACTTCCACGCCATACTCAGCCTTGAGGACCGCCAACCAGCCGAACAGGGCGGTCGTGGTCACGCCCGGCGCGTCGAACCCCAGGCCGCCCGCCTCGTCCACCGACAGGGTGACGGCCAGACCCGCCGCTTCCGCCGCACTGCGCGCCGCCTGTTCGACCTCGACCAGGGGCATGCGCGCCCCCGCCCTGGCCGGCGTCCGCGCCGCCAAGCCGACCTCGATGCGGCTCAGGGCGACCGTCGCCTCGCCCCTCCGTTCCGCCGCCGCCTCGCGCCAGGCGAAGGCGGGCCGCACGACCAGAAGCCAGATCAGGACGGCCGCGATCAGCAGCCCCATGACCGCCAACATCTTCTGTTCACGCGCCGAACGGCCGCCCCACCACAGGCCGACCGACTGGATCATCCGGTTCATCAGGCGCCTCCCACGCGGACTTCCGAGACGACCTTGCCCTGGTCGTCCACGGTGCTTTCGTCGGTCAGGCTCATGCCCCTAGCGGCCATGACCTGCTGCAGGGCCTCGAGGTCCTGATAGGCGGCGTAGGTGACGGTGGCGCGCACCCCGCCCTCGTCGGCGGTCAGACTGTCCAGCTCCGCGCCTTCGACGCTCTCGACGGCGGCGAACAGGGCGGCGGCGGCGGCCGTCGTCCCGCCCGGCGGCGGGGCGGTGGTCAGGCGGCGCGTGGCCTCGGCCACCGCGTCGGCGGTTGGCGCGATGTCGGGGAAGGCCTGGCGCGCAGCGGCCTCGGCGCGCTGCTCGGCGTCGCGGGCGCGCCATTCATCATGACCAGCTGCGGCCAGAATCAGGATCAGCGGCGAGACGATCAGGGCCGCCGCCAGCACAGCCGCCCGCTTCCAGCCGCGCCGATCCGCCTCGACCCGGCGCCCGGTCCCGGCCAACAGGTTGATCGGCGGGTTCAGGGCCGCGGCGGCCAGCAGGCGCTCCATCTCGTCGGCGCGATCGATGCGTTCCAGCACGCGCCCGGCGGCCACGGCCTCGGCCAGATCGGGCTGGAGGCTGAGCGCCAGTTCGCGTCCGCGCAGGGCCAGGTCGGCGCCGAAGACGGCGGCGCTCAAGGCCCCGTCCTCCGCCGGTTCGGGCAGGACCAGGCTGTCGGGGATCATGACGTCGGCCTTCAGGCCAAGGCTCGACAGATAGTCGCCCCAGGTCTGCAACAGGCCGCGCCCGACCACGGCGACCAGCCGTCGCTCGCCCGTCGCCGCCACCGGCCCCAGCGCGGCGCTCAAGCGATCAGCAGGCGCGGCCAGGTCGTCGCGCAACAGATGCAGCGTCGCCGCCGCGACCTGCGCCGAACTGCCCGTGGGCAGGTCCAGCCAGCGGATCAGCACGTCGGCGCCAGGCACCACGGCGACGGTCCGCATGGGCTCGGGCGCAGGCCCGCCCAGCTCGACCACACCGCGCGTCAGCACGCGCCCCTGCGCGTCCAGCGTCAGACAGGTCGCCGGCAGGGCCGCCGAGGGCGGGATCAGGATCAGTCGGATGCGGCTCATTCGTCCAGGGTCCAGCGTTGGATGACAGTGCGCGCAGGCCCGACCTGAGGCAGCTCGATCAGTGCGGTGCGGACGGCCCGGCTGCCGCCGAACTCCACATCCACGCGCAGGTTGAAGAAGCGGGTCCGGACCGTCAGTTGGTCCTGCACCGGGATTGGCCATTCGACGCCCCGCATTGGCCCCTGCATCAGGAAGGCGTTGGCGTCGCTCCAGCCGCTGGCGGGCCGGGCGGCGATGGCGGCGCGAGCCGAGGCCAGGCTGAGCTTGCCGTCCGCCAGCATGGCCAGCAGCGGCGCCTGGTCCGGCCGCAGCGTATTGGGATTGACCGGCGACAGGGCCGTGGTCGGCAGGGCGCACAGATAGGGCCTTAAGGTCGCATAGGTCGCGGCGTCCACCCCCTTCACCGCGCGCAGCTCGCTGACCTCGGCCAGCAGGGTTCCGGCGGTGCGATGGGGCTGGCTCTGCCCGGCGTAGGCGGCATCCTCGCCGCCTTGCGCGCGCGGGGTCGTGTCGGTGTCGATCCAGTCGGTCAGGGCGTCGGCGATGGCCCGCATCCGCCCCTCGGGCAGGTTCAGGACGCGGCCCAGAGCGACGAACTGCTGAACGCCTAGAGGCCGGGCGACATAGACCTCCAGTTGGCCCTCGACCACGCTGTTCAGGTTGAAACAGGCCTGACCATCGCTGAGGCGGGCGGTGATCGAACCGTCTTCGACGGGGAAGCTCAGCACCCGACCGTTCCAGTCGGGCTGGATCGGCGTCTTGACCGGATCGAGGTCGCGCAGGCGGTCGATCTGACGCCGCGCCAGGCCTTCCGCCCCCGCTGCATACCAGTGGGCCTGGCTTTGGGTTTCCGCATTCATGGTGCGGCGGACCGAGAAGCGGATGTCGTCCAGCACCAGCACCGCCACCGCCGCCATCACCGCCACCAGCAGCAGGACGGTCAGCAGAGCCATGCCTTCACGGTTTCGCAGACGCGCCCTCATCGCCCGCCCCCGACCACGAACAGCTGGCGCACCGGGCCATAGCCCTCCAGCGTCAGATCCAGACGCACGGCGTCCGGCAGGGGCCGATCCGGCGACGGGATGAAGCGCGGTGTCTCGGCGCCCGCGCTGATGAAGGCCAGGGCCGGGGCGCTGACGCCTTGATAGAGGACCTGCGGCGGGCCGGGCCGGGCGCCGTCCAGATAGGGATAGACCCGCCGCTCCAGCCGATCCTCGACCAGCCGGTATTCAACCCGCTGCAGGGCGGCGCGCGGGCGGCCGTCCGGGTTGCTCCACCCGGCGCGGACCAGCACCAGCAGGGAATCGCCCGGTGCCTCGGCAGCGAGGATGGGCGAGGACGCGGGCTGGCCGTTGGCCGCCCTCACCCGGCGCGGCGCGGCCTGGCCCAGGTCGGCGCGCAGGGTCGCGCGCAGGCGTTGCAGTTCGGCGGTGCGGTCAGTCGCGGCCTTGACCACGAAGCGGTTGTCGATGCTCTGGCTCAACACCAGCACCCCCGCCGCCGCCAGCAACGCGAAGATCAGCAGGGCGATCATCACCTCGATCAGGGTGAAGCCTGATCGGGATTTCATTGAGCCGCCGCCCGGAACAGGACGCGCTCGGCCGCCTGCCCCTCGTCGTCGGAGACGCGGATGTCGATGCGCAGGATGTCGGGGTCGTCGGTGGCCGTGACCGCGCGGGTCCAGCGCCAGTCGCGACCGGCCAGAGGTTCAGTCCCATCGCTGTCGCCGGGCGCCGGGGCGGGCTGCGCGGTCATGGCCTCGACCGCCAGGTTCTCGGCCACGATGCCGCCGAGGGTCCGCGTCTCGGCGCGGGCGGCCGAGCGGGTGTTCTCACCGCCGAGGTTCAGCAGGGCCAGGGCCGCCAGAGCGAACACCGCCAGGGCGACCAGAAGCTCGATCAAGGTGAAGCCGCGGCGGCTCATTTCACCCGCACCTCGCCCGCCGCATCGACGGCGACGGTCACAGCGCGCGGGCCGCGCGACAGGGTCAGGCTAGCGGTGTCGGCCACGCCGGTCGGGTCGAAGACGACGCGCAGGGGCGTATCTGCCGGCAGACCGTCTGGCCGCGCGGCGGTGTCCTCGGCCCAGTGTTCCTCGCCGAACGGTCCCTCGGTCAGGGGCGACCACTGGGCGCCGTCGAAGCTGGAAAAGGCATAGCCCGTCGCCGTGGCCTCGACCGCCACGGCGCGGTTGGTCAACAGGGCTTCCTCGCGCGCCCGCACCAGCCGCGCGGCGAAACGCTCGGCCTCGTCGCCGACGGGCGGGCGGGGATCGGGCACGGCCAACACCACCGCCGAGGCGGCCAGACCCATGATGGCGACCACCATCAGAAGCTCGACCAGGGTAAAGCCCTGACGGGCTCTACCCTGGCCTTTTTCGCTACCGCTCGCCGCGCGGCGGCTCGCTGCATGAGCGAGTTGCCGTGCGCCGGGCAGATGGATTGCAGCGAAGGCCTCAGCTCTGCCAGTTGCCGATGTCCGCATCGTTCCCCTCGCCCCCTTCCTTGCCGTCGGCGCCGAGGGAGAAGACGTCGAACTGACCGCCGTGGGCGGACGGACGGCGGTACTGGTAGGCATTACCCCAGGGATCTTCCGGCAGGCGGCGGATGTAGCCGCCCTCGCGATAGCGTTCCGGGCGCGCCAGACCGGCGGGCGGCGACGTCAGGGCCTGCAGGCCGCTCTGGGCGTCGGGGAAGGTCAGATTGTCGAGGCGATAGGTCTCGATGGCCTGTTCCAGGGTCGAGATGTCGGCCCGCGCCTTGCCGATCATGGCCTTGTCCTGGGTCGGCAGCACGTTGATCGCCACCACCGTCGCCAACAGGCCGATGATGACGATGACGACCATCAGCTCGACGAGCGTAAAGCCCTGCCGGGCTTTGCGCTGAGAGGCGCTATCGCGACGCGCGCGGCGCGTCGCTGCTTGAGCGCACATGCGGGCGCCGTCGTCGGAAAGGTGGGGTTGCGGTTGGGTCATCGGCGCCTCTTTCACCCCATCGCCAGGGTGTTGATCTGAAGGATGGGCAGAAGGATCGACAGGACGATCAGGGCGACCACGCCGCCCATGACGACGATGATCGCGGGCTCAAGGAAGCTGAGCATGACGGCGGTGAAGGCGCTGAACTCGCGCTCCAGATAGTCGGCGGCGCGTTCCATCATCGGCTCCAGACGGCCGCTGGCCTCACCGGAGGCGGTCATGTGCACCAGAATCGGCGGGAAGACGTCGGCGCGGCGCATGGCGGCGGACAGGCCCCCGCCCTCACGCACGGCGTCGGCCATCATCTCGGTCGAAGCCCGCAACGCCCGGTTGGACACGGTGCGGGCGGTGATGGTCAGGCCCTCCAGCACAGGCAGGCCCGCCGCGATCATGGTCGACAGGGTGCGCGCCATCCGCGCCCCGTGCAGGTCGCGCGTCAGCCGCCCGACGACGGGCAGGCGCAGCAGGCGACGATCGACCGCCAGCCGAAAAGCGGGGCTCCGCATCCCGACGACGAAGCCGCCGATCCCGCCCGCGAGCAGCAGGGCGATCAGCCAGCCCCAGTTTCGCATCAGGTCAGACACCCCGATCACCGCCCGCGTCAGCAGGGGCAGGGTCTGGTTCATGCTGTCGAACTGATCGACCACCCTGGGCACGACGAAGATCATCAGGGCCGTCACGACGCCGAGCGCCACCAGGGCCAGGACGGCGGGATAGACCAGGGCGGTGATCACCTTGCCGCGCACCTGCTGATCCCGCTCCAGCCCCTCGGCCAGACGCTCCAGAATGGGGCCGAGCGCGCCGGACGCCTCGCCCGCCGCCACGGTGGCGCGATACAGCGGCGGAAAGGCTGCGCCCTGACGGGCCATGGCTTCGGACAGGCGCTGTCCCTCGACCACGCCCGCGTGGACGCCCGACAGAACGGCGCGCACGTCGGGGCGCTCGGCCTGAAGCATCAGGGTGCGCAGGGCCTCGTCCACCGGGGCGACGGTGATCAGGGTGGCCAGCTGGCGCGTGGTCAGGGCAAGAGTGCGTGAGGACAGCTTGCGGCTGCGGCGCGGGTCCTTTTCGCTCGCGGCGGCGCCCGAGGCCCGGCTGAGCGACAGGGGCATCAGGCGGCGACGGGCCAACGCCGTCTTGGCGGCGGCCTCATCGGCGGCGGTCAGGACGCCCGCGACGGGGCGGCCCGAAACGTCCACGGCGCTGTAGTCAAAGGCGGGCATCAGGCCGCAGCCTCAGGCAGGGGATGGGCCTCGGGTGTTTCCTGACGCGTCACCCGAACCGCCTCCTCGACCGAGGTCACGCCCGCCAACACCAGCGCCCGCGCCCGGTCCGACAGGGCCCCGCCGTTCGGGAAGGCGGCGGCGATCAGGGCCTCTTCACCGGCCTCGGCGGCGATCAGGCGGCGGACCTTGTCGTCGATCTTCAGCGTCTCATAGACGCCGACGCGGCCGACATAGCCGGTGTGGTTGCAGGCACCGCAGCCCTGCCCCCGCCAGACGGTTGCGCCCTCGCTCACGCCGCACAGACGGGCCGTGGCGGCGTCGGCGGGTTCGGACTGACGGCATTCGCCGCACAGGCGGCGCACCAGACGCTGGGCCACGATCAGGCGCAGGGTCGAGGCCAGAAGGAAGGGCTCCACCCCCATGTCGCGCAGGCGCGTCACCGCCCCGGCGGCGTCGTTGGTGTGGACCGTGGACAGGACCAGATGCCCGGTCAGCGAGGCCTGAACGGCGACGCTGGCGGTCTCCACGTCGCGGATTTCGCCGACCATGACCACGTCCGGGTCCTGACGCAGGATGGCGCGCAGGCCCGCCGCGAAGGTCATGCCGACCTTGGGATTGACCTGGGTCTGGCCGACGCCGTCGATGGCGTATTCGACCGGGTCCTCGACCGTCAGAATGTTGCGGGTGGCGTCGTTGAGCAGCGACAGACCGGCGTAGAGGCTGGTGGTCTTGCCCGAACCCGTCGGCCCGGTGACAAGGATGATGCCGTTGGGCTCGCGCAGGGCCGTGCGGAAGGCGTCATGCGCGTCCGCGTCCATGCCCAGTTGGTCCAGCGACAGACCCGCCTGATCCTTGTCGAGGATGCGCAGCACCACCCGCTCGCCCGCTCGCGACGGCAGGGTCGAGACGCGCACGTCCAGCGTCTTGCCGCCCAGCGCCAACGGGATGCGCCCGTCCTGCGGCACGCGCTTTTCGGCGATGTCCAGCCGCGCCATGACCTTGATGCGCGACACCAGCAGCGGCGTGATGCGCGGGTTCAGGCTCAAGGCTTCGCGCAGGACGCCATCGACGCGCATCCGCACGATCAGGGCGCCCTCATAGGGCTCCAGATGGATGTCCGAGGCGCCGGCGCGCACGGCCTCGGCGATGATGCCGTTGATCATGCGGATGACCGGGGCGTCGTCGGCGGAATCCAGCAGGTCGGCGGCGGCGGGCAGGTCCTCGATCAGGCCGTCCAGCCCCGACGGCATCTCCATCTGATCATCGCCCGTCGCACTCAGATCGCCCGCATAGATGTCGGACAGGCGCCGGTCGAACTCGGCCTGATCCATGGCCTGCACCTGCAAGGGCCGCCCCAGGGCCCGGCGCGTCTCGATCAGGGCCAGGGGGTCGGCGCCCTGACGCAAACCGACCACGGCGATGTCCCCCGCATCCAGCAGGATGACGCCATTCCGCTTGGCGAACCCATAGGGCAGGGTCGGATTGACCAGGGTGATCATGACCCTCAGCCCTGCGGCGAGACAGCGTTGGCGGCGGGGGCCAGCGGGCTGATGGTCACCTCGCCCACGGGGGCCGTCGCGCCCGGCGCCGGGTTGTCGATGGCGCGCGGCGCGACGGGAGGCTGGGAGCGCATATAGTCGCGCAGCATCTCGTCCAGACTGGGCTCGACGCCCGGCTGCGAGCGCAGTTGTTCGCCGCGCATATAGCCCCACCGATCGGCGCTCAGCTGCTGGGCGTCGCCCGGCGTGCGGATGATGGTCGGGCGGATGAAGACCATCAGATTGGTGCGCCCGCGCTGGCGGCTGGTGGACTTGAACAGGTTGCCGAGCACCGGCACGTCGCCCAGGCCCGGCACCTTGTCGACCGACAGGCGGTCGTTCTGATCCAGCAGGCCGCCCGCAACCGCTATCTCGCCGTCGTCCACCACCAGGGTCGTTTCCAGCTCGCGCTTGTTCAGCACCAGATCGGAGGCGCCGCGCGTTAGGACGCCGTTGATGCTGGACACCTCCTGCCGCAGGAACAGGGTGATGGAGCCCCCCGCATTGATCTGCGGTTTGACGATCAATTTCACCCCGATGTCCTGACGCTGGGTCGTGCGGAAGGGGTTGGAGTTGCCGTCCAGCAGGGCCTCGCCGGTGGTGATCGGCACCTCCTGCCCGACCAGAATGGTGGCCTCCTCGTTGTCCAGCGTCATCAGCGACGGGGTCTGCAGCAGGTTGGAGCCCTCGTCCGACTTGGCCGCGTTGATGATGAAGCCGAACAGGCCGTCCGAACCGATGCGGCCGCCGCCCCCACCGATGAAGCCGTTGGCGCCGACCAGACTGTTCAGGGCCAGGTCCTGCAGCTGCTTGCGCAGCGGATCGTCCTTGTCCAACTGACCGGCGGCGGCCCCGCCCGCGATGGGGACCAGAGGGGCGGCGCGGTCGGAATAGTTGGTCAGGCCGATGGGCGTGCCGTCCGATCCGGCCAGCAGCCACTGGACCCCCAGTTCGCGCACGGCGGTGTCGCCCAGCTCGACCACGATAGCCTCGATCAGGACCTGCTGGCGGCGGCTGTCGAGCTGGCGGATGACCTCGGCCAGCATGCGCTGGGTGTCGGCCGAGGCCGAGATGACCAGGGCGTTGGCGCCGGAGAAGCGGGCGATGCTGGCCTTCTGGCCGGGCGCCGGCGCGGCCGGCGCCGCCACGGGCTGAGCCACAGCGGCTTCGCCGGTTCCGCGCGCGGCGGCGGGCGTCGCCGTGGCGCTGGCCGCCGTCACCGGCTGGCCGACGATCTGTTGCAGCACCGGCAGCAACTGCTCGGCGTTGGCGTGTTGCAGGAAGACGACCTTGACGTCGTCCGCCGAACGGGCGCGGCGGTCGAGGTCCTCGACCAGAGGCCGCACGCGGGCCACGGCGGCGGGGTCGCCGCGCAGGATGACGGAGTTGGAGCTGGCCACCGGCGTCACCGACACCATCCCCTGCCCCGGCTGGCCGCCGGGCGGGGCCAGGACCTGGGCCAGGACGCCCGCGATCTCGGCGGCGGACGAATTCTCCAGCGTCACCACGTCGAAGGCGGCCCGGTCCACGTCGATGCGCTGAATCAGGCTGCGGATGCGCGTCAGGTTGTCGGCAAAGTCGGCGACGACGACGCTGTTGCCGCTGGGGTTGGCCAGCACCTGCCCCTGCGCCCCGACCAGAGGCCGGATGGTCTCGGCGGCCGAGGCGGCGTCGATGTTGCGCAACTGGAAGACCTGGGTCGAGAAGCGTTCGGACCCGACCGTGGACGGCCCCTGGGCCGCGCCCTGGGCCGGACTGATGCGATAGGCGCCGGAGGAGGTCGGCGTCACCACCAGACCATTGGCCCGCAGTGTGGAGAGGAAGACCTCGAACAGCTCGGTCCTGTTCAGCGCCCTCTGGCTGGTGACGGTGACGTTGCCGGTCACGGCGGGGTCGACGATGAAGGTGCGGCCCGTGGTCCGCGCCACGTCCTGAATGAAGGCGCGGATGTCGGCGCCCTGGACGTTCAGGGTCTGGCGCGCGCCCTCCTGAGCGAACGCAGGCGAGGCCAGCAGCGGGCCTTGAACAGCGATCAGGGCCGACAGGGCGACGGCGGCGAAAGAGCGGTGAAGGCGCATCACTGGCCGGTCCTTATGGTGGTGGTCTGCACCCGGCCGTTCCGCTCGAAGCGGATCTCGGCGGCGCTGCTGCCGGAAAGCTCGCCGCCCAGTTCGGACAGGCGTTCCAGACTGTTCAGTTCGGCCCCGTTGACGGCCAGGATGACGTCGCCTGATTGCAGGCCCGCCGCCCTCAGCGCCGCCCCGTCGCCGCGCGCGGCCAGGGTGAAGCCGCGAATGCGAAGCCCGTCCATGCGAGGCCGCAAGGAAGCCTGAGCCATCAGCCGCTGCGGATCGACGACCGGCCCTGTCGGCGCAGCGGCGGAGGCCGCCGCCGAGACCGGAGCGGGCGCGCCGCTGGTCGGGCTCATGACCTGGGCGGCCGCGGGCGGTGGCGGGGGTGTCGCGGCGCCTGCGGGCGTCTCGGTGAAGACCAGTCGGCTGACCGATCCGCCGCGCGACACGGTGACGTAGTCCTCGCCGACCGAGGCCAGGGTCAGGCCGTCTGAAATGGTCTCGCCCACCCCGACCGAAACCTGTCGCCCGTCGGGCAGACCAATGATGGCCGAGCCGCCGTCAGGCCCGCCCGCCCGCACCCCGAACAGGCGCAGGGCGTCGCTATCGGCGCCCGCCGCCTCGGCCAGACTGCTCTTGTCGCCGGTGCGGAAGAAGGCGTCGAAACGCTGAAAGATGGCAGGGTCCACGGGCGCGGCCTCGACGCGGGCGGCGGCCGTCGTTTCCGGCTGGGGGGCGACGAAGATCCACGCCAGACGCCCCGCCTGCACCGCCAGCAGGGCGACCAGGGCGATCTCGACGCCCGCGCGAACACGCCCCGGCCGCACGGCGACCGCCGTGCGCGCCTGACGCCCCCATTCCCCGACCCGTGCGATCACGCCCGACGCTCCGAACACCCCCGAAAACGGGAACCCCGGCTGCTTACTCCAGCAGCCGGGGTCGAAGCCTCACGTGACGATGACGGCCTTGAGACGTTGTCGTGACAACGTGGCCGTATGCGGATCAGAAGGTCGTGGACAGGCTGAGCGAGATGGTCCGACCCAGCTTGTAACCCTCGACCACGCCCTTGCCGCCGTTGGCGAAGGACTGGCTGCGCTCGTATTCCTCGCCCAGGATATTCTCGACCTTGGCGCCCAGATCATAGTCGCGGCCGCCGACGGTGAAGGTCTGGCTGGCGACCAGATCCAGCATGATCGGCGGGGTCTCGATCACGTCCGGCAGGCGGGTCGAGCCGGTGATGATGCCGGCGTCCGAAATCCGCTCGCCCTGATAGTTGACCAGCAGGGTGGCGCGGCGACGGGCGGTGGTGTTCTCGAAGCCGAGCTGCAGGTTGCCCAGCCATTCCGACTGACCTTGCAGGGCGCGGGTATAGGCGGCGTCGGTCACTTCGGAGTCCGACCAGGTGACGTTGGCGACGACGAAGACCTCGTTGTTCTGGAACCAGGTCAGGTTCGGCGCCCAGACGTCCATCGGCAGGGTATAGTCGATCTCGGCCTCAACACCCTTCAGCGTCGCTTCCTGGGCGTTCTGGAACGAACGGCCGAAGCCCTCGCCGATCGGCTGATAGGTGCGCTCGATCGGGTTGTCGAAGGCCTTGTAGAACAGGCCGATGGTGGCCGACTGACGCTGGCCGAAATACCATTCCCAGCGCAGGTCGTAGTTCTGGATCTCGGCGATCTTCAGGTTCGGATTGCCGCGCTCCAGGGTGTTGGAGTCGTCGTCCAGGAACAGGGCGTTCGACAGTTCACGCAGGTCGGGACGGTTGATCGTCTTCGAATAGCCGAAGCGCAGTTGCATGTTGTCGGCGAACTCCCAGGTCGCCGTCGCCGTAGGCAGCCAGAAGTCCTGGGCCAGGTTTGCGTTGATGGGATCGCCCGCGCCGGTCTCGCCCAGCGGGATGAAGCTGTTCACCTGCTGCTCGGAGTCTTCATAGCGGACGCCGGCGGTGACGCGCAGATCCTTGATGACCTCGACCTCGGCCGAGACATAGGCCGCGTTGATCTCCATCGTCGCGTCGAAGAAGTCCGACGGGTCGGTGATGTCGCGCAGGGTATAGCCCGCATTGCCGCCGATGTTGTCGGGGCTGAAGATGATCTCCGGCACGAAGCTGCGCAGTTCGGGCGAGATGATGACCCCCGCCGCCGGCTGGAAGGAGTAGCGACGGCTGGCGAAGTCGCGCTCGCGCTCCTGATGCAGGCCGCCGGCCTTCAGGGTGATCTCACGGTCGGCGATCATGCCGTTCAGGGTGAAGTCGAGACCGAACTCGGTATTCTCGTCCTCCAGGGCGCTGAAGAAGGTGCGGTTGGAATCCGAACCCGGCGTCATGCGGAAGACGTTGTCCGGCTCCAGACGATAGGAGTATTCGCGGCGATAGGGCGTATCGCGCGACGCCGTCGAATAGGCCGCGCGCCAGTCGATCTGCAGCCGGTCCAGGGCCATCGGCAGCATGAAGACGTGACGACCCGACAACTGGTTCGAGTTCATCTGCTGCTCGATCCAGTTCAGGCGCTGGAAGCTGCGGATCAGGCCGGGGTCGGCCGAGAACAGGCCGCGCTCGATCAGGGCCTGCTGGCGCGTCTTGCGCAGCAGCAGGGTGGTCAGCTTCAGCTCGTGGTTCTCGTTGAACTCGATGCCGAAGGCGCCCAGCGCATTGAGGGCGTATTCCTGCTCGGTGCGCTGGAAACCGCAACCCACAGCGTTCGACAGACCGCCGGCGCTGGCGCAGGCCTCGGGGCTGATCTGATCATTGACGCCGCCGTTGACCTCAAACGAGTTGCGCACGCCCTCGCGGTTGCGGACCTGATAGTCGTAGTCCACCGCGACGAAGCCGCCGAGACGGATGCCGTTCGACAGGTCGATGATCTCGGCGCCCGACAGGTTGAAGCCGAAGTCCGGCATGTTCTTGTCGCCATCGATCGACCAGACGTTGCGCAGCGAACGGCCCGCCGCCTGCAGCATGGCCGGGTTGTTGGCGAAGGACTTCAGCGAGGGGTCGATCTTGATGAAGTTGGGCAGGTTCAGACTGTTGTCGGCGATGCCGATGTTCGACAGCTTGCCGCCCGCGTCCCAATAGAGGCCTTCCTTGCCGGTCGATTCCGTCTCCGCGCTGATCGAGGCGCCGAAGGACAGGAAGCGTTCATTGGGAATGGCGCGCGTCGACAGGGCGATCAGACCGCCGCCGAACTCGCCCGGATACTGGGCCGAATAGGTCTTCTGGATCTGGGCGTTCGAGACCAGCGAGGTCGGGAACAGGTCCAGGGGCACCACCCGCTTCAGCGGCTCGGGGCTGGGCAGGGTCGAGCCGTCCAGGATGATGCTGGAGTAGCGATCGCCGAGGCCGCGCACATAGACATAGCCGTCGCCGACGATGGACAGGCCGGTGACGCGGGCCAGGGCCTCGCCGATTTCCGAGTCGCCCGAGCGCTTGATGTCTTCCTCGGTCAGGATGTTGGCGACCGCCGAGGTCTCGCGCTTCACGTCCGGCACGAAGCGACCGCGCACGACGATGTCCTCGACCGTCGAAACGGCGGGATCTTGCGGCGCGGGGGCCGGAGCCGAAGCGGCGTCCTGGGCCCATGCCCGCGTCGGGGCCAGGGCGGGGGCGGTCAGAACCGTGCTGGCGAGCAGGCCGGCGAGGCCGATCGTGCGGGTAGGCGTCATCTCAAGAAGTCCTTCGGTGCGAGCGCCGGAGAGAAGGAGGAAGGCAAGACGGCGGGCGGCTGATCAGCCGCCCGCCGCTCAAGGATCGAGGCGACCCTTAGTCGTTCAGCCAGCGGGTCCAGTTCAGCGTCCAGTTGGAGGCCGAGTCACGGACAGCGCCGACGTAGGGGGCAGCGTCGAAGAAGGCGTCGACCGTGCGCGGATCGACCGACACGCCGGCGTTCTCGTTGACGCCGTTGATGTAGGCCTTGCCGCCCGAGACGTAGGACGACAGGGTCGAGGCGCCCGTGCGGTTGTTGGCGTCCTTGGTGAAGACGGCCTGGGCCTGGGCGCTGTGGAAGGGCGTCGCCGTCGAGATGTAGAAGGAGCGCAGCGACAGATTGCCGGCGTCCGCCTGGGCATAGGTGGCGGCGTCGTCGATGCGCAGACCGCGCTGGAAGTTCCCCGA
>Ga0308157_10002311_pt1 | contig 32098 bp, 32 predicted proteins | sample PhyBR1_FD_201035 | JGI IMG/M metagenome (GOLD analysis project Ga0308157, IMG submission 201035) | Phyllosphere microbial communities from UC Gill Tract Community Farm, Albany, California, United States - DLSLB.R1 | ecosystem: Host-associated > Plants > Phyllosphere > Unclassified | place: USA...
GCCAATGCTGAAATTCCTAATTTTAGATTTTTCATAGAATTAAATGATTAAATAATTGATAATGCAAAATAAATATAATTTTTCTTTATATACAAAGTTTTTCAAATGATTTTTAACTTTTCTTTAATATTCTGTCTAGGTTACGTTTACTTTCCCTATCTTTGATGCTCTCCCTTTTATCGAATAGCTTTTTCCCCCTTCCCAGGGCGATTAACACTTTAGCTTTCCCCCTGTCATTGATATATAATTTTAAGGGTATAATCGTATTACCGGCATCTTTTAATTTCTTTTCAAGTTTTTGCAACTCTTTTTTGTGCAACAGCAATTTCCGTTCCCTTTTTGTTTTATGATTATAAAATGTCCCCAATTTATATTCGTCGATCATCATATTAATAATGTATAGTTCCCCATCAATAAACTGACAGAAAGCTTCCGTAATAGATGCTTTCGAAGAGCGTAAAGATTTTATTTCTGTACCGGTAAGAACCATGCCAGCCTCTGTCTCTTCGATAATTTCATATTCGAATCTGGCTCTCCTGTTAAATATATTAACTGTTTTTTCAATCTTCATTTTAAAATTTCTTTATTGAAATATATAAAAAATACCCCACATTTAAAAACTTGAGTATGACATTATTACGAAATACCCAAATTCTTTTCGTATTTTTGCGCCAAATTTACAAAACTATATGTTAACAGTATCTAACTTATCTTTACAATTCGGGAAAAGAGTTCTTTTTGACGAGGTAAATATTATGTTTACCAAAGGAAACTGCTACGGTATCATCGGAGCAAATGGTGCAGGAAAGTCTACATTCCTTAAAATATTAACAGGAAAACAGGACCCGACTACAGGACACGTATCTTTGGAACCTGGAAAAAGAATGTCAGTTCTTGAGCAGGACCACTTTGCTTATGATCAATTTACTGTTTTGGAAGCTGTTTTGAGAGGTAATAAAAAATTATTCGAGATAAAAGAGGAAATGGATGCGTTATACGCAAAAGAAGATTTCTCTGACGAGGATGGTATTAAAGCTGGTGAATTAGGCGTCATCTATGACGAAATGGGAGGCTGGACTGCAGAACCGGATGCACAGACGATGCTTTCAAACGTTGGGATTAAAGATGATATGCACTGGCAGATGATGAGTGAGCTTGAGAATAAAGATAAAGTAAAGGTTCTTTTGGCTCAGGCGCTTTTCGGAAATCCTGATGTTCTGATCCTGGATGAACCTACCAATGACCTTGATATCGATACGATTTCATGGTTAGAAGATTTCCTGGCTGATTACGAAAACACGGTTATCGTGGTTTCTCACGACCGTCACTTCCTGGATACGGTTTGTACTCACATCGGAGATTTGGATTATGCCAAACTTAACCTTTATACAGGGAACTACTCTTTCTGGTACCAGGCTTCACAGCTGGCGACAAGACAAAGAGCCCAGGCTAATAAAAAAGCAGAAGAAAAGAAAAAGGAGCTTCAGGATTTCATCGCCAGATTCAGTTCTAACGTTGCAAAGGCAAAACAGGCGACTGCGAGAAAGAAAATGATCGATAAATTAAACATCGATGATATCAAGCCGTCTTCAAGAAGATATCCTGCCATTATTTTTGAAATGGAAAGAGAAGCGGGAGACCAGATTCTGGATGTGAAAGGTCTTGAAAAAACAAAAGACGGAGAATTACTATTCTCAAACATCGATTTAAACCTTAAGAAAGGAGATAAAGTTGCTGTTTTGTCTAAAAACTCATTAGCGATTACAGAATTTTTCGAAATCTTAGCCGGAAACGTTCAGGCAGATAAGGGAACCGTTGCATGGGGAGTTACGACCAACCAGTCTCACATGCCTCTTGACAACACCAATTTCTTCCAGGAAGACCTGAGCTTAGTAGACTGGTTGAGACAGTTTACCAAAAATGATGAAGAACGTCATGAAGAATTCGTAAGAGGATTCTTAGGAAGAATGCTTTTCTCGGGAGATGAAGCGCTAAAATCCTGTAAAGTACTTTCAGGAGGTGAAAAAATGAGATGTATGTTCAGCAGAATGATGCTTCAGAAAGCCAATGTTCTTTTACTGGATGAGCCTACCAACCACTTAGACCTTGAAAGTATCACGACCTTGAACAACTCGTTGTCCAACTTCAAAGGAAATCTGTTACTGGCTTCTCATGACCACGAGATGCTTTCCACCGTGTGTAACAGAATCATCGAATTGACACCGACAGGAATCATCGACAGAGAAATGACTTACGATGATTATCTTGCAGATAAAAAAGTGAAAGAATTGAGAGAAAAAATGTATTCTTAATCTTTAACTGATCATCAAAAATAAAAAAAGCCATTCAGAATTGTCTGAATGGCTTTTTTTATTCCTATTAATTTAGATCGAATGATCCGTATCTATGGCTTATTTTGTAAGTTTCGTTTTCGGTATAGTGACTGTTCCAGGATCCTTCCATAAACCGTCTTTCTCTGCTCTTTTTTTAATGGCCTGAGCTCGTTTTTCGCTATCAGGATGAGAATTGAACATCTTCTGAAAGCCCGTCTGTACACTTCCTTCGGAAAGGAGCGCCAGTTTTTTGAAAGCTGTATAGGCGCCTACTACATTATACTTATTCGCTTTCATAAAGTCATATGAATACGTGTCGGCCTGAGATTCCTGCTTTTTGCTGTGAGAGGCATCCAGGAAAGCATTGGCCATCTTTCCGACCTGGCTGTCGTTCAGGGTAGCGACGGTACTCGACGCTGAAGAGGCAGCATCCAGTGCAGCAGCCTTCAGATAAGCCGATTTCATAGCATCCTTGGTATCCTGGTTTTTAACGTGACCGATTTCATGACCGATAACGGCTAACAATTCATCATCGGTCATGATATCCATTAATGATGAAAAAACCCTTACACTTCCATCAGCACAGGCAAATGCATTGATATCTTTTACCAGATACACCTTATAGTTAAGATTCAGCCCGTCCTGGCTTTTGTGTTTTCCGAAAAGTTTATTGAGTCTGATTGTATACGGATCTTTGGGACCGGCCACTTTATTGTTCTTATCCATCCATTCTACGGATTCTTTAGATAAAGTGATGGCATCTGCGTTGGTAAAAGTTAAGGCTTTAGCTCCATTTGAAACTATCCCTGCGGCTTTACCCAGATTTATTTTCTGTGCATTCGCAGCATGCACTGCCCCGATAATCATCAGGCACATGGTGATTTTTTTCATAATCATTAATTTGAATTTGGACGGCGAAGATAATTATTTTTTTAACAATTTTAAAATTAAAACTTAAGCTTTAATGATTTCAAATGCTATTTTTTTTCCCTATTTTTGTGAAATGAGTCAAAAATGGATTTACAAGCCTGAACCCGATGAGGAAATTGTAGACAGATTAAGTTCGTCTCTTGGTTTTGGAACTTTCGAATCTAAACTCCTCGTTCTGAGAGGAATTGACAATTATCAAAAGGCGAGAGAGTTTTTCAAACCCAATCTTACAGATATACACAATCCATTTTTAATGGCCGACATGCAAAAAGCCGTAGAGCGTATTGCTACCGCTATAGAAAATGGAGAAAAAATACTGGTATACGGAGATTACGATGTAGACGGAACTACAGCTGTAGCTTTGATGTACTTATACCTCAGCAAAATTGTTGAGAAAAAATACCTGGATTATTATATTCCGGACAGAAATTCTGAAGGATATGGAATTTCAACCGAAGGAATCGACTTTGCTAAAGAAAACGGCTTTTCACTGATCATCGCTCTGGATTGCGGGATCAAAGCACTGGATATGATCAGTTATGCCCAGAGCCTGGCCATTGATTTTATCATCTGTGACCACCATTTACCCGGAGATGAGATTCCTAATGCCGTTGCTGTTTTAGATCCCAAGAGAAGGGACTGCAGATATCCGTTTAAGGAGCTTTCCGGATGCGGGGTGGGATTCAAACTTTGTCAAGGCCTAAATACGATCTACAAACTTCCGGAAGCGGAGTTGTTTGAATTAACCGATCTTCTTGCCATTTCTATTGCAGCCGACATTGTATCAATGACCGGCGAAAACAGGGTTCTGGCCAAAATGGGATTAAAAATTCTCAGAAAAACCAGAAATCTGGGATTGAGATTACTGATTCCCGAAGATAAACTTTCTCACTTTGAAATTTCGAATATCGTTTTTGAAATCGCCCCTAAGATCAATGCTGCAGGAAGAATTTCCCACGGTAAAGCAGCTGTTGAACTTATGGTTTCCGATAACCTGAAGCATGCTCATCAGATTGTGAACGATATTATGAATCTAAATGATGAAAGGCGGGAACTGGATATGAATTCTACGCTTTCCGCATTGAATCAGATCATTGAGTCACAGCAGGAGACCAAATATTCTACCATCGTTTATCATCCGGAATGGAATAAAGGTGTGATCGGAATTGTGGCTTCCAGGTTAATCGAAACGTATTATAAGCCTACTCTGGTCTTCACAGACGGAAATAATGGGGAAATGGTTGCTTCGGCAAGATCCGTTTCAGATTTTGACGTTCATGAGGCTCTTGATTTATGTTCTGAGTATTTTCTGAAATTCGGAGGACATCACGCAGCAGCCGGACTTTCTATGGAAAAGGATAAATTTGAAGCGTTTAAGGAAAAATTTGAGAGAATTGTTTCTGAAAAACTTAAGGAGCATCAAAAAGAACCTTCCATTACGATCGATTCGGAGATTCAGGCGGACGATATCAACAGGGAGTTCATCAATTTCCACAGAAAACTGGCCCCTTTCGGACCTCACAATATGAAACCTATTCTGGCTCTGACGAATCAGAAGCTTTCGGGCTATATCAAAACGATGGGGAAAGATAATAATCATCTTAAATTTTATATCCGCCAGGAGGCTACCGGGAGAAATATTGAGTGTGTAGGTTTTAAACTCGGACAGTTTGCAGAAGATTTTAAGAATAAAAATTTTGATCTTGTTTTCACGCTTGAAGAGAATCACTGGAAAGGAAATGTGACGCATTACCTCAATATTAAAGATGTCAAATTCAGAGATTAAGAAAATAGGCGTTATGAAAAAAACAGGTTTGTTTTTCGGTTCTTTTAATCCTATTCATATCGGACATCTGATTCTTGCGAATTACATTCTTGAAAATTCTGATATGGAAGAGTTATGGTTTGTGGTAAGTCCTCAAAATCCTTTTAAGGACAAGAAATCTTTACTCAAAGATCATAACAGACTGGATATGGTGCAGCTTGCTGTGAAAAACTATCCGCAGATGCGCGCTTCTAATGTAGAATTCGCACTTCCTCAACCCAGTTATACTATTGATACCCTTACCTATCTTCATGAGAAGTACCCGGACTGTTCTTTCAGTTTAATCATGGGGGAAGACAATCTTGAAGGACTTCACAGGTGGAAGAATTCTGATACCTTAATTAAAAACCATCATATCATCGTATATCCGAGAATTTTTGAAGGTAAAAAAACGGATTCCGAGTATCTGCAGCATGATCATATTTCGTTGGTTAAAGCTCCGGTGATCGAGCTTTCTGCGACGGAAATCCGAAACATGATCAAAGAGGGTAAAAATGTAAGACCGATGCTCCCGCCTGAGGTATTTGAATATTTGGACGGAAGCAGCTTTTATAAGTAATTTTATACAACCAGAAATCAGGACCGGCAGCTAATCATCCTACTGTTATCCCAACCTTTCAACTCAACCATTATGAATTTCATCGAACAATTTTTCTCCAGATATCCACAGGAAAAACTTATTAAATGGTTTAAGCAGATCTGTCTTGCTGAAGCACTTTCGTGCATGCTTTTATACGGAGTTGCCATGATCTGGATCCGATATGATGAAAATCTGTATTCGATCATATTTATCAGCGTGATCGGAAGTCTGCACGGTCTTTTTTTCACCCTTTATCTTTTGTTATGCCTTCCGGCCAGGAAGATTTATAAATGGGATGATGAAGATTTTGTTTTCGCACTATTGTCTGCTTTTTTTCCTTTTGCGACGATCTGGGTCGATAAGAAACTGGCCCGTTTCGACAGAGAATAAAAATTATTTTTAACAAAATTTAAATCTTACTGTAATGCAATTGCCATTACAGTTGTCTTATTATGTAAGAAAACCAAAGTATTTAGATTTTAAGCTAAAATTTTACATGCTGAAAATCAGTCATTTAAAATAGACTATAAAATATTTTAAGTACTTTGTATTGCAAGATACTGTTTTAATTATATATCTTTGCAATGTTAAATAATAACAAATACAAGCTATTATAATTAAAACTCTCTAAAAACGATACAACATGAAAACGCCTATTCTCATCGCAGCTCTATTTTTCAGCGGACTGACTTTCGCTCAGGAAAAAAAATCCGACTCTGTAAAAACTCAGAATATTGAGGGAGTTACTTTAACCAAACAGATTTTCAAAAAACAAAGTGACCGTTTTGTGTATGATGTTGCGGCTTCACCGGTGACCAAAGGAAATACAATGTTCGATATTTTAAAACAGACCCCACTGCTGTCTTCTACAGATGATAAAACATTAAAAATTGCCGGAAAGAACAATGCTCTGATTTATATTAATGGCAGAAAAAGCAATATGGATGCAGAGTCTCTGGTTCAATTCCTGAAAAATACGCCTGCCGAAAATATCCAGAAAATTGAGGTGATCACGGTTCCCGGCAGTGAGTTTCAGGTAGAGTCTTCAGACGGCATCATCAATATTGTACTGAAGAAAAAAATGAGCGACGGCACAAGCGGAAATATGAGAATGTCTAACAGCCAGAATAAATTCAACTCCAGCAATGCCAGCTTCTCCGTAAATTACAGAAAAGATAAATTAGGAATCAGTGCCAATCTCAGCGGTGGTGAAAACATACAGCCTCAGAGTTATGTTCTGAAAAACGGGACAGATCTGGTAAAGAATGAATCTGTAGGAGACATTGATGATCCTAATAAAAATCTCGGAGGCTATTTAAATATTGATTATCAATTAAATGACAAAAGTAATTTAGCTTTATCCTGGAATTCGTGGGCTAATAAAAGTTATGATTCAACGATTAATTTATTTAATACTCTGACAGAATATAACACAGACGGAAGCTTGAAAAGCACAACGTACACAAAAACTCAAAATAAAGAAGATGCCCGAAATTACAATAACTCCGTTAATTTAAACTATGAAATAAAACTCGACTCTTTAGGAAGTAAACTGAATGCGAATGCAGCTTATCTGAATTACAGAAGATTTCAGTATTCTGATAACAGAACTTTAGTACCCGGAATGTCTAATGATTATTCCACCATTGGAAAACAGATCATTCAGAATATTCCTCAGGTGATCAATAATTTTTCAGGAACGTTAGATTACATCCAGAAATTTAAAAATGATTTCACCGTTTCTGTCGGTGGTAATTACAATAAAACCAAAACAGATAACGACACTAAAAACTATACAACTGTTTTTACAGATAAGGACCAGAATCTTCTGCCAACTCCTGTAAATTCTGAAGCACCCAATCATTTTGTTTACGATGAAAATATTTACGGTGCTTATGTTACGCTTGAAAAGAAATTTTCAGATAAATTTTCAGGAAAAGCAGGAGCACGATATGAAATCACCAATAGCCTGGGAACGTCCGACAATTCTTCTCCTGATTATAGCAGAATTGAAAGAAATTACAATAATCTGCTTCCTTATTTAAGCTTAAACTATGCGATCAATGACGAAAACAACCTCTCCTATTCATTCTCAAGCAGAATGAGAAGACCGAGCTTCTGGGAACTTAACCCGGTGAGAAACTATATTTCAGAATATAACTACACTCAAAATAATCCTTTTGTAAAAGCATCCTCTACGTATAATCAGGAATTAACCTATATGTACAAGAACTCCTACTTTCTTATTTTGAATCACTCGTATGTAAAAGACCAGATCACTCAGGTTCCGTTGCAAGGGTATGTGAAATCTCTGGATGGTAAGATCAGTGAGCAAAATATGCTGCGGTACATCAGAACGAATTTCGGAGATAAACAAGAGATGTCTGCCATGCTGGGAATTCAGAAAACATTATTCAAACAATATTTGACCCTTAATTTCAACGCCGGAATCCAACATAATATTAACAACGGAACGCTGGCTGTAGATCCTACAACAGGAGATACTTTTGTGGATATCGACGGAAAAGAGCTCGTATACACCAACAAAGTAAAGTCTACCAGCGTAGTTATTACCAGCAATAATACGTTACGTCTGGATAAAAAGAAAACATGGTTTCTGGGGGTAAATTTCTTCTATGTAGACAAGCAACAGATCGAATTGGGAATGCTGAAAGACCTTATGAGCCTCGACCTGAGCATCAAGAAAAACTGGAACGACTGGACATTTGCCGTTAATGTAAATGATGTTTTAAGAACCAATGTGGTAGAAATTGAAGATTACCAGGATAACGGAAACTACAATTATATCAAGAACGATATGTACAGAAGAAACCTTACGGTAAGTATTACGTACAATTTCGGGAATCAGAAAGTGAAAAAAGTTAGAGATATCGACGCGGCATCAGATGCCATCAAAAACAGAACAAGGTAAGGACACAATCATTCTTCATTCATATAAATTATTTTGTACATCAACTCACCGATTTACCGGTGAGTTTTTTATCTTTATTCCTATGAAAAAAAGTTTAATCATATTTTGGGGTTCTGTCATCTTCATGCTTCTCTATCAGTGTAAAGACAAAACCATTCATCTGGGAAAAGAGATTTCTTATACCAGTCAGGAAGACCTTCACTATAGTAATGATACCGAACAGGTGCTGGATCTTTATATGCCGAAAAATAAGCCGAAAGAACAGCAGGATGTTTTCCTTATCATTCATGGCGGTGGCTGGCGCGGAGGTAATAAATCCCAGCTTACGTATTTCACCTTGTCTCTTATGCAGAAATTTCCAAATGCTATTTTTGCCAATATGAACTACAGACTGGCCTCAGCCTCCCTTTTTGCTCTTCCCAATCAGACCGATGATATCGATAAGGCGATCTTATTCCTGGAAAAAAGACTCGATTATAAGCCAAGATTTATTTTGCTCGGCAACAGTGCCGGCGGACATTTATCCATGTTTTATGCTTATCACTCGGACCGTGAGAAGAAAGTAAAAGCGGTGATTAATATTGTAGGGCCTGCAGATTTATCAGATGCGGGATTTAAAAACTATGATGACTATTCCTTCCTGGAAAAGCATCTTATAGATCCTGAAACCGTTCAGCCTGATGTTTCATTAATGACTTTCGGAAGCCCTATCCACTGGATTCGTCCTACGTCTGCTCCTACTCTTTCTTATTACGGAACGCAGGATGCTGTGGTTCCTGATTCACAGGGAGAAATTCTGGATTCGGTATTGAAAAAGAACCATGTTTATCATGAGCTTTATAAATTCAATGGTGACCATGTAGGATGGGCAAAAGAACCACATGATGATTTCCTGATTGAGAAAATAGCCGGATTTCTGAAAAAGATCGGCCCAAAAAAAACGCTCTGAAAATTTCAAAGCGTTATAATATTATAGATTCATTTAGTAGCCCAGCCTTTTCTTTACCTCCAGTCCGGTGACATTAAGGGTCATAAGACATTTTTCGAATTTTGCAGTGCTGGTAAGATCCCAGAACGGAAGTAAAACAATAACTGAAACATCTGTCTTCGGATCATAGGTCATTAAAGAAAGGTATCCTTCCGTGGCGCCATTATGCCCGTATCCTATTCCAGGGAAGTTAGAACATCCTAACGCATACTGGGAGGTCGTTGCCGGGCCTTTATTCGTACGCATCAGTTCTGCAGTGGAAGCATACAAGACATTCTCCCCTTTCATCAGCGTTCTGATATATTCCGTAAGGGTAACCATGGTTCCTATTCCGTTTCCTTCTGCGATATGCGCACTTGCATTTTTCTTATCGGTGACCTCATCATGATCAGTATATCTGATAAATCCTTTGATATATGGGGCAGGCAACTGACTGTCAGTAGCAAGTTCAGGAAACTTGATAGGCAATGGCTTTTTTGATGACGGCCCTACGATGTGGTCATACATATAATTACCATATGTTTTTGCTGAGTTTGTTTTCTGCGAATAGATTCTTGCAACAATTTCTCCCAGGATAGAAAATCCGGTATTGGAATAATGATAGACCGTATTGGGAGTCCCATAGGTGAGGTTATGATCAGTCAGAAGCTTTACATATTCTGAAGTGGTAAACTGATGATCCGGAGAAGTTTCCAGCATATGGTCCGTATAAGTTTCGCCTCCCACGTTATATTGTGAAATATCATTACTTAAATCATAAATTCCTGCGTTATGCTGTAAAATCTGACGAATGGTGATCTGATTTTTATGGGGAAAATTCCAGTCTGGCCCGTCCGGAGTATACGGAACTGCTGTTCCGGGAATATTGGCCGTGATTTTATCATCCAGATTAAGCCATCCGTCCTGCATCATTTTCAAGATTGCCGCAGAGGTAAAATTTTTAGTGTTGCTGGCAAAGCGGAAATACATATCAGGCGTTACGGCGGAACCATTTGTACCTTTTACGGTGCTGAAATAGGTTCCTTTTGGAGACACAACATAAACACTTAATGACGGAACATCTGTGTTCAGGTCTTTCTGCAGATTCTCATGAATATTTTTTACCGCCGTATCCAGTTCCTGCTGATCGCTTTTTTCGTCTTCGTTATCGCTGCAACCCAATGCAACAGCAAGCAATAGGGGTAAGAAAAAGAGTTTAAGTATTTTCATAGTTTATTAATTTATTTTAAAGCAAATTTCGGCTTTTTTTATAAATATTCAATCTAAAGAATACATTTGCCTGATATAGATTCTGACGAGACAGTACAGAGCGGGTATAACAAAACCCTTAAATTTTTAAGGGTTTAATTTTAACATTACGAGCTATAGGTTATTCTGCTTTAAAGATCTCGGTTTGTTCCGAGACTCCATTGGCATTAAAGGCTTCAATCCGGAAATAGTAGGGATCTGTTCTGTCTGCTCCGGTAAAGAAATATTCATTTTTACCATACACCATCATGCTTCCGTATAATTTATCCGGAGATTTTCCCCAATAGATCACGTACCCGTCTGCTTCAGAATTTTGTTGCCATTTCATCCAGATGCTTCTTCTTTCCCCATATTTTTTAGGATCAGCTCTTAACGGAACAAAATTCTGCACTTTCGGGGGAACCGCTCCCTGCCCTTTTCCGAATACCCTGAATCCGCTTAAAGCAAATTTCCCGGTTGGCATTTTTAGATTTTCCATTTTCAGAAATCTCGCTTTGACAGGCTTTTCAAGCTCCACGTAATCATGAGGAACATCTTTTGTATTTTTACTTTTATCTACGATAACCGTCCATTTTTTACCATCATCGGATCCGAAAATTTTATATTGATGCATCTTGCCCAAAGTCTTGCCCATAAATTCTGCATCCTGATCTGCATAATTGATCTGAATGGCGTTAATGGTAGAAACTTCTCCTAAATCGGTCTGAAACCACTCGCCCGCGTTTCCGGTTTTTGCACTCCAGTACGTTTTAATATCTTCATCCACCGCCAAATTGGGCTGATATCCTCCCAGCGTTGATGAAACCTGAACCGGCTTATTGTAATTCAGCAACATCCAGCCGGCGAACAAGCCTTTTGAAAAATCTTTACCCTGAGCATATTGAGGAAGAAATGTAGGATAGTCGCCATACGCTGTATTGGTATACATCACATCGTCTTTATCGAATCCTGCAGGCCAGATTCCCAGCCTCCGTTCGAAGTTATTTTTGGTGGAAATAAAAATCGTGGAAATATGCCACCAGTTTTTATACTTATCTTCAAATGTAGCGCCGTGGCCTGCTCCTCTTGCAAATCCTCCGGGCTTATAGGAAAAAGGATTGTGCTGCTGATATTCGAAACCTTCCAAGGGATTATTGCTCACATATACGCCATCCGAATATCCGCTGAATTCCGTAGCCGGTGCACCGTACTGCATATAATATTTCCCGTTGTGCCTAGTCATCCATGCTCCTTCTACGAAAGGCTGCAGAAAAACGTTATCATTGTACTCTCCGAATCTTTCCCAACCGTGATCTTCGGGCTTTAACCGTAAAACAGGTTTTACAAAACCTTCGGACTGCAATGTTTTTACTTTTACTTCTGTTCCCAGCAGAGGCCATTCGTTGCTTGAGCCCCAATAGAGGTACAGTTTGTTTTTATCTTCATCATAATGAAAGGCAGGATCCCAGGCACCCACTTTTAAAGTATCGACTGCAATATGCCAGTCATCTTCTGTCGGGTTGGTACTTTTCCAGATCGGAAAATCCTGCTCCCAGGTTGAGCCGAACACATACAGTGTATCTTTCATCGCCCAGACCGCAGGCGCATTGAGGTCATGCTGATATTTGTTATCTCTGAGGAATTTCCTTTTCACAAATTTCCAGTCCAGCATATCGTCACTGTACCAGTACCCTTCCTGGTTGGTTGAAAAAAGGAATAATTTGTTTTTAAAGTTAACGATTACCGGATCTGCGGTAGCCCGGTGTTTTCCCTGGGTTGAAAAATTCTTAAACGGAGTATACCCGTAATCGATATTAATGGGATTACAAAATGTCTTCTGCTGCGCATTTACAGACATTGCCATCCATAGGACGAATAAGAAAAAGTACTTCTGCATCTTCATATTTTTTACATTAATGACAAATTTACTTAAGTTTTTTCGGTTTTCTCCAAATAAAGCCGTCTAATAGGTAATGCGTTAACTGGGGTACAACTAATAATGGAATTAAAAACTGAAACCAATTTTCAGAGACCCGTATATTCAGTGAAAAATGTTCGTTCCAAACTAATATTTCCCATATCAATTCCTCAAAAAAAGCAAATCCTAAAATTACAGCAATAAATAAAAAAATTCCGAATGCTGACTGAAACACAGAGAGGCGATTGAGCTCCGAGGATTCTTTTTGTTTAATTTCTCTTATATAAATTAAGGCCACGTAAGGAATTCCGTGTGAAATCACATTGAGAAAAGTGAAAATAAGATCATTGTTAAAATATACGATTCCAAAGTACCAGGACAGACCGGTTCCTGTAATTAAGGCAAATTTCGGAAGATTAAAACGTCTCCTTATAACAATTTCGTATACTGTTTTAATCATCCAGGCCAATAAGATACTGAAGTATAAGATAGTGATCATGTTCCTGTAATCCGGCAGATTTTTTAACCAATTAAACTCATCCTTAACAAACCAGTTAAATGCCCGCGGTGTTTTAAACCAATATAACACCGGATATATTGTCGCTGCGTACACTGCTATTGCATCAAGCCTTTTACCATAGCCGCCCGGTTCAGATCTTGCATAAATTCTCATAAGACCATATTGCTGTCTGATAAAGTGGAAAACAGCTATGAGAGCAAGAACCGACCAGAAAGCCAGACTTCCGAACTGGTATAGAAGTAATCCCAGAATCCAGCTTAAAGCCGGAATTCCATAGTATAATAATCTTCTTTTCCGGACTTCCTTCCTAATAAAATAGGTCTTGAACAATGTCGAATAGACATGCGCAACATCTATAAAAACAATCAGAAATAGCCAGGTATAAAATGAATACCGGTTTTCCAGCTCCTGAAGGTGATGCTGGAACAGAAAAACGACAATCAGGATCAGAAAAGGTGGTGCTAAAATAAGCCAACCGTCTGTTTTTGCATTATGTATCCAAGGTTGCTTCATCTTTTTATTTTAAGAAACCGCATAGGTTTTAAAAACCTAAGGTTTAATCATCAGCATTAGTTTAACATTTCTTTTGCAGCTCTGATTCCCTGATAAAAAGCTTCTTCAAAAATAGAGATTCCGGACAGATCCGAATGGGCAAAAAATATCTTCCCGTCAATCGGCTGTTTTGCTTCTGAATTTCCAAAAATCTGATTTGGGACGGGCGCAATCATGGCATGACCGATCTTGTGAAACTGCATATCCAAAATGAAATCTTCAATCAACGGATGTGCTTTTTTCAAATCATCCAGAACTATTTTCTTCAGCTGGGTTTCACGTAGAGCGTATAGATATTTCCTGGCTTTTTTACAGTCAGCTGTCGAAAAACTTCTGTAATAAGTGATAACCTTTTCGCCCATAATCTGATCTATATTCTGATGTTGATCATAAATATATCCTAATCCGTCAGATCCGTAGATCACATTATCCCAAGCCAGTTCTTCATCTCCACCGAATTCATTTTTCAAAGTAATGGTCGTTAAAAGCCAGGGAACATAATTAAAGTTTTCCGTTCTTTTTTTACTGAGAATTCTTTCATTGACAAATTGCGGGGTTGCCAGTAAAACTTTGTCCGCAATAATCTTCTTAGTCTTCTTCTGAACATTATCAAAACTTAAAACCTCAACTTTATCTGCCATTTTCATATCAAAAACTAAATGGTTCGGTAAAGATTTCCCTTCAACATATTTCGAAAAATAAGTGATTAATCTGGCATTTCCTTCCGGCCAGGTAAAAACCTGATCTTTATATTTTTTACTCCAGTTGTTTTTTCTGCCTGCAAAATAATGGATTCCTGCCCAGGCCGAGACATACTTAATTCCCAACCCGTAATCGTCCCGGCATGAATAATCCAGCAGCCAGAGAAGCTCTTCCGATGTAAAATGATGCTGTGCCAGCCAGTCTTTAAAAATTATTTTATCCAGTTTCAGCGCCTCATCTTCTTTACTGGAATTTTCTACAGGAATCGAAAAATAATATCTTCCTGCTGAATCTTTCTGATCCCGGAAATGATCCATCATATTAAAAAAACGATCGAATTCCTTCTGCACCTGTCCTGAAATTCCTTTTTGCGGAACAATATCATTCTGCCATGCATTTTTGAAAAATAACCGCTCCTGCTGTGGGAACGTCATTTGATATTCATCTAAAACCGGTTCCCCGTCATCATCATTTCCCCTGTATATTCCCGACTCTTTCAAAAAGTCAATAATTTCTTCATTTTCTTTATTGGGCAGTGGTAAATAATGTGCTCCCAAAGGAAATTTAGAAAATGTATTTTGTCCGTTTGATGAATTTCCACCGATTTTATTTTCCATTTCCAACAACAGATAATCCTCTTCGTTATGCTGAGTGAAAAACCGGCATGCCGACAGTCCGGATATTCCCCCACCGACAATCAGATATTTGACACGGATCTCTTCCGTAGGTTCAGGAAAATCTTTAGCCCAAAGACGATGCCCGAGAACGTGATCTGTTCCGGTAATTTTCAGCAGCCATGATTTTCCCTTTTTCTCACAATACTGTAAAAAAGGTAGCAATAAACTGCCTAAAAAGATCGTTTTAATAAAATCTTTTCTACTGTACTTTCCCCCACTCCTCATCGAAATAACGTACTAAAATCTGATTATCCAGCCGGTTGACCTCAATATCCTCTGTTTTCATATCTTTTGTAAAATAGGACAGCTGCGAAAAATTATAGTCGTAAAATTTCAGACCCGGAATTTTTCTGTAAATTTTATGATTAAGAGGTTCGTAAGAAGCCATTGAAAATCCCCATTCACCAAAGGAAGGAACATAAGTATGATAAGCTGAAGTGAAAGGAAAAATCTGATTAATGGTTTTCTCGATACACCAGAAAGATTTTGGTGCAAAATAAGGAGAAGTCGTCTGTACAACAATTTTTGTGTCTGCTGTTGTCAACCGTTCCAGTTCTTTATAAAACTGTAAAGAATATAATTTTCCCAAGCTGTAATTGGACGGATCAGGAAAGTCGATAATGATAACTCCAAATTTCTGTCTGTTTTCTTTAACCCAGATGTAAGCGTCTTTGTTGATAATTTTAACTTTCGGACTGGATAATGAACTTTGATTCAGTTCCCGCATCGTTTGATTGGTTTTAAAAAAATTGGTCATTTCCCCATCCAGATCCACCAGGGTAATATTTTTTACCTCTTTATATTTTAAAACTTCACGTACTGCAAAACCATCTCCACCACCAAGAATCAGTACCTCATCAATATTTTTCGACATCGACATTACGGGATGTACCAGGGCTTCGTGGTAGCGGTATTCATCTGTAGAAGAAAACTGTAAATTGTTGTTCAGATACAACCTGAACTCCCGGTTATTTCTTGTTAAAACAATTCTCTGATAAGGTGAACTTTTGGTATAGACTACATTTTCACCGTATAATTTCTCTTCTGAAAATGACAGAATTTTATCTGAAAAAATAAAAAGCGCCAGCAGAAAGACAAATGCTCCTATTGCTTTTATTTTCAGTACAACAGGCTTCGACAATTCTTTCTTAAGATAAAAGCAGAGAAATATGGCAATCGAAATATTAATCAGTCCGAAAAACAATGGCGTTTTTACAATTCCCAGATTAGGAATCAACACCAGCGGAAAAAGTATAGATGCCAGCAGAGCCCCGATATAGTCGAAAGCAAAAACATTGGACACCAAATCTTTAAACTGAACTTTATCCTTAAGAATATTCATCAGCAATGGAATTTCAACGCCGACCAGACAGCCTGTAAAAAACACAAAAAGATATAATACAGCCTCAAAATGTGCTAATGTATTGAACAGAATAAATAAAACAACCGAGCTTATCCCTCCGACAATTCCGACAAGAATTTCTATTTCTACAAATTTATCAATTAAGTTTCCTTTGATGAATTTTGCAAAATAAGAACCTACTCCCATCGAAAAAAGATAGACTCCGATGATGAATGAAAACTGTTTTACAGAATCTCCCAAAAGATAGCTTGCCAGAGCTCCGGCCACTAATTCGTAAATCAGTCCGCAGGTAGCGATGACAAATACCGAGAAAAGCAGTAAAAGCTCAAGAGGAATCCTCTTCTTATCCATGAATTGCTGCACTTATAATAATTGAAATCCCGATGATAAAGGCTCCGAAAATAATGGCTAATGCAACGTTCTTATTCTGTGCAATCTCATGCCATGTTTTTTCCGGCGTTAATTTTTCAATAATTACATAGCACAACAGTAAAATGGCAATTCCTAAAAATGAATAGAGAATTGAGTTGAATACCGGTAATAAATTTATCTGGTCCATAGTTATATTTTTATTTGTGATAGTATCGATAATAGGCCGCTCCTCCTGAAGTATGGCGTCTGGCAGTTCCGTCTCTGTAGGTTTCTGTTTTTTCACAGTCGCATACCTGGTTTCCCGCATAGGTAAGATATACGAACCAGCTGAGAAACATCCCTCCTATCAGGCACAGAAACCAGTTTTCCTTTATATAATCCGTTAATTTTGTCATAACTTATGATTGAGGATAGGGTGAATTTGAACTGTTTTTCCATTTTGAAACATTGAAGAAATATCTTCCCCAATAGCAGATCATGAAGAAAACGATCATCAGAATTAAAATAAATCCAAAGTTCCAGAAAGATACCGGAAGCCAGGTCGCTTTTATTTCTATAGAATTGGCATCTGTTACGGGTTCTGCTGTTTTTGTCCGTGCAGCCGGAAAATTTGTATTCAACAGTGAATCCAGATCTTTTCCTGCAGTGGATTTTCTTACTGTCTGTCCTATTTCAGACTCGTCTTCTTTCAGGGTTTTAAGACTTCCAAAAGTAACTGATTCCATTGTTCCGTTGATCACTACATTAATCATTCCTGATGATTCTCTGGTAATATTAACCAATCCGTCGGGAGTAACATATGTTGAAGGTGAAACCGATTCTAAAATTTCCTGTCTTTCAGCGGAAACAGCAAAATGATATGTTCCTGAAGAAACACCGCAAAGATTAAATTCTTCCGTTGTATGACCTTCGGACCAACTTTCGCCACTTTCCACTCCGTGATATTCTTCAATATCTTTTGAGGTATAGACAATTTCGTTTGTCTTTTCATTAACGAGATTCAGCTGAACATTTGCCCATGAGTTGTCGACTCCCGAAAAAACTTTTATTTTCAAGGGCGCTGAACCTCCGGACAGGGTAAAGCTTTTGCTAATCATTTCTTTATTTTTGACGTCTTCGAATTTTATCCTCTGTTCGAAAACAGAATAGTTCATTCTTGTAGTATAAACATATGCCTGTAGCAGGCAGATCAGAAGCGCTGCAATACAAAGAATATTTACGGCCTGTTTTATATTCACATAATAAGGCTGTACGATGCCAATCCCGTGATAATTGGGAAGGCTGGAAATTGTAAAGGCTTTTTTAACTTCATATTTTGAAATATGTGTTCCGAAAAAATACTCACTGTTTCTGCCCGATTGCTCCTGAGAAATCATTTGAGTCCCATTTACATATTCTTTATAAGTAGCAATACCGAAACTCAAGTGATCATCAAAAAAGCCAGCAGCAGCATGGATAGTACATGGTGTAGTTTCATACCAACGGTAATTCAGAGAATGCAATTCTGCAACTTTACCCCCTGACTTTTTCTTGACATCTTCTTCATGGATAGAGCGAAGATAAACCCAGTGCCCGTCACTTTCACTCAAAAAGGCACTATTTCCCTTATAATCCTTCAGGTAATATTCTCTCCAGAAGATGTGAGTCCCGTATTTCCGGATTACTATTGCGGTAACTGTATATTCAACGCCCGCAATAACTCCTTTCTGTCCGATTTCGAGCACTACATTTTCAACCGGCTTTTTCACCACCTTTGTCGAAGTGTTCTTCTTGACATCAATCAGATTTGAACACGATCTACAGACATATTCTTCAATGTGAAAATTTGCATCAATTTTATTTTCTGTTTTACAGACCGGGCAGGAAAAATGCATTTTATCTAAAAATTTTGTGTTTCTGAATGGTTTTAGCTTTAAAATATTCAATCACCTCATCTGCAATCTCTTCTACTTTCGCAGTATTGTCCTGAGTATAATTACACAGAAAAACATCAAAAGTCAGCTGTCCGAATTCCGGCCATGTATGAATGCAGAGATGAGACTCTTTGAGACATACTGCCGATGTAAAGCTATCGTTATCAAAATCATGGCTTGTAATTCCTACAATCTCGACATCTTTTGATTTCAGCATTTTTTTAGTAAAACTCAAAAAACTCACGCTATCTAATAACAAATCTTCTGACTCTGTTTCCAAAGTCAGAAGAATATGTAAACCCTTGCTCGATAATGGTTTCAATTAAATATTTTTCGCAAATATATTACTTTTTCGGCAGGAATACCTCAGCCAGCATACAGCGTGCACTTCCGCCCCCGTTGACTTCAATGGTATGTAGATCTGAGTAAATGATCTCACAGTATTTTTCGATGGAGGAAACCTGATTTTCATCTAAAGATTTATAAGCGGTTTCGCTCATGACAAGAAATTTTTTGCCTTCTTTATTCTGCACCTGGAGCATATTTCCTGCAAACTGATGCATCTGGTCTTCCGAAATTTCGATGATCTCTTTTCCTGAATTTTTAATGGTTTCCATTACTTTACTTCTTTCCAGTTCATCATCGATACATTCAAGACAGATAACCACAAACCGGTCGGCCACACACATCATAACATTGGTATGGTAGATCGGAAGTCTTTCTGAGTCTACGGTCTGAAATGAATGGAAAACCACGGGTGTAAAACCATATTTTTCGCAGAACTCTCTGAATAATCTCTCATCAAGCCGCAAAGAAACCGAACCGTACGCTATTTTATGATCGTGATCGAAAATCATGCTTCCTGTTCCTTCAAGAAAATGACCCTGGATCTCAGGCAGAGACCAGTCATCTATTTCCGAAACTTCAAATCCCTGTTCTTTGATGGTTTCAATAATATCTTCTCTTCTTTCCACTCTCCTGTTGGATGCAAACATCGGGTATAAAACCACTTTTCCGTCATTGTGAAAACTCACCCAGTTATTGGGGAAAATAGAATCCGGGGTGTGGGGATCTAAGGTATCTTTGATCGTAATGACATTAATGCCTTTACTTCTCAGTTTTTCAGCAAAAGCTTTAAATTCAGTCAATGCTTGGAACTGAATGTCAAAACCCTTCTGCTCGACCTGGAAATAATTATTTTTCGCGGTTTCTTCGTTAAAGCCAAATGCGATAGGCTCTATCATTAATACGGTATCTGTTGTCTGCATTTTTTTTATTTTTAAAAAGTACGATTAAAATCCTGAATAAAAATCTGTGAGTCCATAATAGCTTAGCGTCAGAAATACCGTATCAATCAAGCCATGAATAATGATATTTATCCAGATATTTCTGAATCTTAAATAAATGAATCCAAAGGCAAGCCCGAATAAGAATGTCATGATCAATCCGGAAATTCCCTGATATAAGTGAGGGAGAGAAAACATGACCGCGCTTAACAGTACTAATAAAATTTTATTTTCACCAAAAACTTTTTTCAGCTGCAGAAATGCAAATCCTCTGAACAGAAGCTCTTCTCCAATTGCAGCACTGATCCACATATTGAAAAGCCATTTAAAATACATCTTAGGGTTTCCTTCAATAATACTGAATGTGGAATAATCTGCTGGTTCATTACATATTTTACTCACGAGCGGCTGAAAAATAAAATCCATTGAAAGCTCCAGAATCAGGTAGCAGACCAGTATGATTTTTATTTCCGAACCTCCAATTTTCTTAAAATTTAAACTTCTGAGATCTCCTTCCTGTAAGTAGGTAAATAGCAGAATGACTGCAGTGATCACACAAAAAGTATAAGGAAATTTGGTAAGCGGATTATAAATTAGCAAAAATGCTACTGCTAACAGCAACAGTGCAATCCATCTGTTGTTAAATATCTCTTTCATATTATTCATTCTAATTTATTCTCTTACCAACGGCATCGTGGAACAACGTAAGAGGCCTCCCATTTTAGATATTTCCCTGTACGGAATTTCTTCCACAGTCATCCCCCACTCGTTTCTGAGATGATTATTCATCCGGGTGAATGTTTTATCGGATACTACAATTTCCGGTGAGATCGAGAAGATATTGGGACACATTTCGAACATTTCTTCGGGAGTCACATGGAAACAGTTTTCTTCGCCAAAGATATCAATAATCAGACGGTAATCGCTCTCATCTACAAACCCGTCTTTATAGATGATACATTTATCTTTTCCAACGGGATTAAAAGTACAGTCTAAATGGAGTATTCCTTCGTACGGAACTTTGTCATTTTTCTTTAATTCAAGATCGATGATTCTCTTTTTAGGAAAGTATTCTTTGAGAATTTCAATCGCATACTCATTGGTCCTGGCGGTTTTATAATTTCTGTAATCTTCACTGAAACAGGTTCCGATAAACAGAAAATCGTTCCAGACGATGACATCACCACCTTCGATATGTGCCGTTTCCGGAAGATTGATAATTTTTCGCCATGCTACTTTTTCAAAGACTGTCTGGTAGGCGCCCTGTTCGTCTGCTCTGTCTGCGATGACATTGGAAATGATCATTTTGTCATCGATCACGAAAGCAACATCTCTTGCAAAAACCTGATTATAATCTTTGATGATGCTCGGGCGGAGAACTTCGACATCATATTTTTTCAAAACAGCTTCGAAAGCATTCATTTCGGCAATGATATCCACTTCCTTCGGATAGATATTATTTTCAATGGAATAGTATGATTTGGCATCATAGCTTTCTGCCAGGACAGGCGTTCCGCCTATCGAATTAGGCTGACCTAAAACCACGGATTTCAGCCTCCCTGTTTCATTTTTAATGTTTAGTTTCATAAAGATTTACGCAATGCTACAAATATAAGTAAAGGACAGTATCCGGGAAACTTTTACTCCATTTTTAGCACTGTAGTTTATGATAATTCTGCAAAATCTATTTATTACAGTTTTTTATTGAAGCGTATTGAAGAACTAAGCTATTGATTCGCTTAAACACAGGCTTTTTACAGATAATTTTATTCACAATCTATTGTTTGTGAACATTTTATCATTAAAATGAATATGATATTAATTAATATTCATATATTAGTGATATATTTTTCACTGGAAAATATTTCCTAAACTATTAACAATCAAAACACCAAACGTCATGAACACAAAAAAAACCGTGCTTAAAAATGCACAAAAATTAGGAAGAGAAGAGCAAAAAACGATCGTCGGAGGTTCTGCTGCTGCAAAACGCTGCTGTGAATGGGACTTTGAAACAGGAGCCTGCACGCTGTATACCTGTGACAGATGCCAGTGTCCTTAATCCATTAGAAACAAACCTGCTTCTTTAAGCAGGTTTATTTTTTATATACGGTGACACGTAACTGTCTGATAAATCTTTAATAATTAATGGGCCCACATCGGGCTTTAATAAGTTTCGTAGGGTCAGAATTTAAGCAATGAGAAAATGAATTATTTAAAATTATTCTCTGACCTTCCTCAATGCTTTAACGGAATACCAGACTGCCACTAAACTCAGAATTAACTGTGCCGGAACAAAAGTTCCACGGAATAGTGCACTGAAGGGACTCGCCTCTTTATAAATATAGGGAACCCATCTTTCTACAGTTTTGTAAAAATACAGATAATAAACGGTAGCTGCTCTGAAAATAAGCAGTGCCATATTAATGAAAAATATGGTTTTAACGGATTGCCTTATTGAGACTAAAAACAGGATGCTAAAACCGCACAAAAAACAGATAATCATTTCCATCTGGTAATAGATAACGTTGACCAGATCATACGTAGGATGAAAATCGGCGGGTTTTGTATGCAGCATTTCAAGAAAATCAAATGTTTCGATCAGGAAGATAAGGCCGTACACGAAGTACAAAACGACATTAATTCGCATTGCGTTCTTTAATGAATTTAATTTTTTGTTTTCCATGCTGTAATTTTAATTTTTTACAAAATAAAAAATCCCGGGTAAAACCCAGGATTAATTTTATAGATAGGAGATCTTATCTGTTTACTAAATCGATATAGTCTCTTTTCTGAGCTCCCTGATATACCTGTCTCGGTCTTCCGATCGGGTCTCCTTTCAATCTCATTTCCTTCCATTGAGCAATCCAGCCCGGAAGTCTTCCCAATGCGAACATTACAGTAAACATCTCGGTAGGAATTCCTAACGCTCTGTAGATGATTCCGGAATAGAAATCTACGTTCGGATATAATTTTCTTTCGATGAAATAGTCATCTTCCAATGCTACTTTTTCTAACTGCATGGCGATATCAAGCGCTTTGTCCTGAATACCTAATGCTGCTAATAAATCGTCTGCCGCTTTCTTGATGATTTTTGCTCTCGGGTCGAAGTTTTTGTATACTCTGTGTCCGAATCCCATCAGACGGAAGCTGTCATTTTTATCTTTAGCTTTAGCAACATATTTAGATACATCACCTCCGTCTTTCTCAATTAATTCAAGCATTTCAATAACTGCCTGGTTTGCGCCTCCGTGTAAAGGTCCCCAAAGTGCAGAAATACCTGCTGAAACAGAAGCGAAAAGTCCTGTATGAGCAGAACCTACCATTCTTACCGTAGAAGTAGAACAGTTTTGCTCATGATCAGCATGAAGAATTAATAATTTATCTAAAGCCTGAGTAACCACAGGATTGATCTGGAAGTCTTCATTTGGCAGTCTGAAAGCCATTTTGTAGAAGTTTTCTACATAATTCAGGCTGTTATCTCCATGATTTAATGGAAGACCTAACGTTTTTCTGTACGTCCAGGCCGCAAGATGGGCAAATTTAGCAATAAGCAATTCTGCAGCAAGGTCCATTTCTTCTTTAGAGTTTACGTTAACCGCTTTCGGATTGAAGGCTGTTAAAGCAGAAGTCAAAGTAGATAAAACTCCCATTGGGTGAGCAGAACGAGGGAAAGCATCGATGATTTTTTTCATCTCCTCTGCTACGAAATTATATTTTTTGATGTTACCGTTGAAGGTATTGAATTGGTCCTGAGTTGGTAATTCACCGTGTAATAGAAGATACATTACTTCAGTGAAGTTAGACTTATCGGCAATCTGCTCGATAGGATATCCTCTGTAGAATAATTCTCCTTTGTCTCCGTCTAAGTAAGTGATGTCACTAAGTGTAGCCCCGGTGTTTTTGTACCCTAAATCTAATGTGATTAAACCTGTCTGGTCTCTTAATTTTGAAATATCGATCCCTCTGTCTCCGATAGTACTATCTACGATAGGATATTCATACGAATTACCTGCGTAATTCAATATTACTTTGTTGTCTGACATTATTTAATTTATTTTTTTCTAAATATACTACTAATTACAAAATACGGCAAACTAAAAATTCGTTTGCCGTTATTTATAAATTCGATTAATTATCTTTTAATTTTGAAAGCTTCCAAGCCCGGGAAAATTGCCGTTTCCCCTAATGCTTCTTCAATTCGAAGCAGCTGATTGTATTTCGCCATTCTGTCTGATCTTGAAGCAGAACCTGTTTTGATCTGTCCACAGTTCATGGCTACTGCAAGGTCCGCAATGGTAGAGTCTTCTGTCTCCCCTGATCTGTGAGACATTACAGACGTAAACTTGTTATGCTGAGCCATCTGTACCGCTGCCATTGTTTCAGAAAGAGAACCTATCTGGTTTACTTTCACAAGAATTGAATTGGCAATACCTTCTTTTACTCCTCTTGATAGTCTTTCAACGTTCGTTACGAATAAGTCATCACCTACCAGCTGTACTCTGTCCCCGATTTTATCGGTTAACATTTTCCATCCTTCCCAGTCATTTTCCTGCATTCCGTCTTCGATAGAGATAATCGGATATTTGTCTGCCAGCTCTGCAAGATAAGAGACCTGTTCGCTGCTGGTAAACTGAGCGGCATCCGGAGTCTGGAATTTTCTGTAATCGTAAACTCCGTCTTTATAGAATTCCGAAGCAGCACAGTCTAAGGCAATCATCACATCATCGCCTGGCTTATAGCCTGCTTTTTCGATAGCCTGAAGCAGGGTATCCAAAGCATCTTCCGTTCCTTTGAAAGTGGGTGCAAAACCTCCTTCATCGCCTACTGCAGTAGAAAGACCTCTTGAGTGAAGAATCGCTTTCAGGTTATGGAAAATCTCAGTTCCTTTTCTCAATGCGTGTGAGAAAGAATCTGCTTTTACCGGCATTACCATAAATTCCTGGAACGCGATCGGTGCATCTGAGTGGGAACCTCCATTGATCACGTTCATCATCGGTACAGGAAGTGTGTTTGCATTTACACCGCCTACATATTTGTATAAAGGTAATTTCAATTCATTTGCAGCAGCTTTTGCAGCAGCCAGAGAAACACCAAGGATTGCATTGGCTCCTAAACCTCCTTTGTTGTTGGTTCCGTCCAGATCAATCATAATCTGATCGATCAGGTTCTGGTCAAAAACAGGAAGCCCTACCAATTCAGGTGCAATTACTTCTCTTACATTCTCAACAGCTTTAAGAACTCCTTTCCCCATGTATTCTGAACCACCGTCACGCAACTCAACTGCCTCATGCTCTCCTGTAGACGCTCCCGAAGGTACCGCAGCACGACCCATCGCACCACCTTCTGTGAATACATCTACTTCAACTGTAGGATTCCCTCTTGAATCCAAAATTTGTCTCGCTTCTATGTAAGAAATGTAACTCATTGTTCTTTTTTTTATAGTTCAGACAAATTTAATCAATTTTTAACTTTTATGGGTATTGCAAAGGCAATTTATACGTTTATCCTGAGTTAAATTTTAGTTAATTCTGATTCTTGATTATCTGATATTTAAAATAAACGAGAATGATAAATCAATATGAAAGCCTCATAAGAGATTTCTGCTTATTCGTAAGATTCCAACTGATTCCTACAAACCATCCTAGTTTATAGCTTTCCGAAGTATACCCCTCTGGTGAAGAATTGAAAGAAGTATTTAACGTAAATCCATTGGTAAGCTGTGTTACTTTTCTCAGAGCCGGGCCTGCAGTTAAAATAATTTTATCTGTTTTACCAATCAGCAGGCTTACGCCAGGGAATAATGAATTCAGCGAAAGTTTTGTCATATCCATAGAAACTCCCAATGTGACACCAAAGGCAAAATTATTTGAAGATCTCCAACTTGAGTGCAGCATTCCTGCAATTGTTGGAATATACTCATTATTTGTTGTCTGTATAATTTGATATCCATTGTTATCCTGAACAACATCAAATTCCTGCTGCATGTTTCCAATATCGAAAACGGTTCCTATACTAAAGTCGAACCTGACACCTCCTTTTAGATATTCTTTATATTTAAAAGTCCTGTCCCTGTCTATTATATATTTGTTTTCTCCTTTTTTCGTTTTGCTGATCAGCGTAACATCAAATTGCAGATAATCTTCAAATCCCTGAATGGGTATTGAAGTATAAGTATAAGAATTTTCTGTACCAAGGATTCGGTCAAGGCTTTCAACATAATTAAGCTTTTTTCTGATATTGAGATCTCCCACTACCTTAGACAGATCTGTAATATCTTTGCTGATTGCATTAAGATCAGCATTAAGATCAGTGATAAGAGTTTCTCCATTGGGTAATTCAGCAAGTTTTTCTTTAATTCGATACAGATCAATGTCATTCAGTTTTAGCAGTAAGTCTGCCTTTTCTTTATCGAATTGGGTTATTTCTGCATAAAAATTATTTAATTTTTCTAAATTTATAATTACCGGATTTTCAAGACCTTCTTTATTTCTGATTTTCATGTACTCATTATAGGTGAGCTCGGAGGTATACACTTTATCTATATAATTGTTATAGCATTCATTTATTCTTACAATATTTTCTGCCGAAAGATAAAGCTGTCTGTATTTTGTTTTGACATCAGATAAATAGTTTATAATTAAATCTTTTACCGTTCTGTCTTTACTTTTGAAGTCTGTCACTTTATCATTCAATTCCTTATTCAAACTCTCATATTCAATTATTGAAAGATTAATGGCATTAAGACCTTCTTTAGTATCATTCAATGTATTTTCTAATTTTGTTCTTTCTGCAATTCTTTCTTTTATAATCTCTTTGGTCTCTTCCTCTCCGGCTTTTACTAAGCTTAAAGCGTTATATAATTCTTCAGACGATTTTGATTGTCTTAATTGTGATTCTAAAGCGCCAATTCGATTCTCTCTGTCCTGTTTTTCCCTCTTTTTTTCATTTATAATATTATTATTTTTGGCAATCTCATTTTCAATGGCATTTATTTTCAAGGTCATATCTACCGTACGATTCAGTTTAGTTGAATTTTGAGACTTATCCATTTCCTTTTCAATTTTAGAAGAAGCTGTGAATACTTTGGCCTCTCCTAAATCCGGTGTTTCGTTTCTCTCTGGAGGTTCCGCAGTTTCGTCAAAAAGAGTTTTATCTTTTATTGCTATATCCTGCGGAATAATTTCTACTTTATAAAATAAATTATTTATATTTTTTATTTCCAATACGGTAGGTCTTCCATGTTCCGGTTTGATATTTTCAGTATTAAATGTCCCTTTTGAAAAATCATATTTTATGACCTGTGGCTTCCTACTGTTACATGCTAACAGAAACGCACTTATGATCACAAGAAAAAATTTAGTTTTCATAGCTATTAATTTTATTTTTTTGTGACTCAAAGTTCTAAATAATGAAAAGCCCTGTCAATTACACAAACGGGTGATTTTCAAAAAAAAAAAAAAAACAGCACCATAAAATGATGCTGCTCAATTTTCAGTTGAAAACTATAATAATTCTATTTTAAAAAAGAGATGTGTTCCCTGATCTGTAACTACTTTGCAATGTCCTCCCTGCTCCTGCATTCTTCGTTTCATGCTCCGCAGTCCGTTTCCTTCGGGTTTTTCATGATGGATACCGATTCCGTTGTCGGAAATTTTCATTATGAATTTTTTGTGTTCCTGCGCAAACGAGATTATTATCTGATTACACTTACTGTGTTTGTAGGCATTATTCAGAGCTTCTTTCAGACACAGAAATAAATTTCTTCTCTGTTCGGTGGCAATCAAGGTTTCGAAAGCAATATTTTCCTCTTCTATATTCAGTTGAATCTTTGTTTTCTTCAGAAAATGATGGGCATACTGTTTGGAGTACTCTATAAAGCTTCCTAAAGTGTCATTTCCAGAATTCAGGCTCCAGAGCATCTCCCGCATCGAAAGATTCATTTCTTCGGAGGTTTTTAATAAATCGTCAATATCATTTTTTAAATTATCATCCTGAATCACTTGCTTTAGAAACTCGGCCTGAAGTTTTAAGGCTGAAATACCGGCACCAAGGTCATCATGCATGTCGTGGGAAATCCGTTCTCTTTCCTTTTCGAGGAGTTTTTGTTTCTCCAGCTCTTTTTGCAGAAGTTGATTCTGATGCTCGGATTCTTTGAGCTGTTTTTCTTTTAAAAACAGGAGTTGCTTTCTGTTGTACATCAAAACAACAAAAATGATGAATCCTGCAAAAAACATCATGATTACAATGGCCAAAATGTAAGTCGTCTTAAATTCTTCAGGAAGTTCTTTCATCTTTCATCAATATTAGACCCAGCAGGAAAAGGAAATACGTCACGATATTCACAATGGTAAAAGCACTGATGACAAAATTTAAAAGCCGGGGATCATTTTCCTGTAAAAAATACATTGGAATTGCCCTAAAAATAAAAAATACCGACCATATAAGTAATCCTGAGCTTATCCAAAACAGAAAATCATCCGTAATCCTGCTTTCATCAACTTTTTTCAATTTGTACAAATACCAGAATACCGAATTGAAAATAAATAAAACAGGAAGGCTAATGATGGGAATAAAATTCAGTTGTTCCACCTGTTCATTATTAAACTTATAGATATTTAAGAGTACAAGCACAGTAATAACGAATACATTAAAAATTCTAAAAATCTTATTTTCAACTTTTAGAAGGTATAGTATTCCAAAATATAAAATTGATAATACAATGTATCCGGCAAACAGTATATTTCTGTCAAATTTCAGCAAATAAGGAAAATTCACGGGAATAATATCCACTCCTATTACCAGAAGCAGATATAAAAAAAAATAAAATTGCTGTTTTGATTTTCTTTTCCGGATCCATAGATACATCGAATATAAAAAGCTGATCAAAACAACAATTTCATAAATTCTGTTTAAGGGCATTGATTAGGGCATAAAGAATTCATGTCATAATAAGAGAGGTTTTCCACGGGATTCCCATTTTCATCGATGGCATCGAAAATGGCTGTTAACTGATTAGGTACATAATCCTTAGTTTTGATATAGTGTATCGTTTTTTCTTTGTCTTCATTTAAATTTTCGATTTCATCCACAGATCTTATATCTAATGCCTCGGCAAGGGAAATGTCAATATACTGTATTTTTTTTGAGTTATTATTCTGATTATAAAGCGAAATTTTTGCATAATAAGCTAATAGCTCTACTCTGGGTATTCTTATATAATCGGTATTTCCTTGCAGGTTATCCGGAACGCGCGCATCTATAATTCTTTTAACGATGCTTCTGTATTTTGCCGTCAGGGCATCAAAATCTTCTTTCAGTAGTTTTACCTGCCTGGTTGCAGAATATATGGTATAATGTTCAAAATTTTCTGTACTGTTATTATTACAAGTTGTGTAAGCCAGATAAAGCGTTTTATCATACTGGGCAAGTTGCACATACCTGCTATTCAGTTCACTGTAGTAATAGATAAAATAGAACCTTATTTCATTGTATTTATCTTCTCCGTCTTCATTGATCCAAAGCATGTCCTCTAGGTTATCGACACTAAGTCTGTAGGGTTCTTTAAATCTGATGTTATTTTCCGTTAATAATCTGGAGGTCTCAGAAAATTTCTGTTTCATGGCTATTGCAGCCTCTTTTGGGATCCGTACCTGCTTTTCTCCTGAATTCTTTTGTGCAGGGTTCAGATCAGATCCGTTTAAAATTACTTCTTTTTCTTGTTGTGTGGTTTCCATGGTTTTTAGTTTTTAGTTTTTAAAATGGTTAAATTTATTAATCGCCTCAACTTTGTTATTGACGTGAAGTTTTCTGTAGATATTTCCGACATGCTTTTTAACAGTGTCGATACTGATGAATATTTTATCACTGATTTCCTTGTAGAGAAGACCTTCTGATAAAAGGTTCAGAACTTCTTTTTCGCGGTCTGTGAGTTCATCCAAGCCATTAGTTTCCGGCAATTTTCTTTCAAAATGCCCCAGAACTTTTCGGGCAATAGAAAAACTCATCGGTGCACCGCCATTATAAACGTCACGGATTGATGCAAGTATTTTATCCATACTTTCGCCCTTTATTAGATAGCCTGTAGCTCCCGCTTTGAGTGAATTGAAGATCTTTTCATCGTCTTCAAAGCTTGTACACATGATAAATTGTGTCTTTGGCATTTCCTTTCTCAGTTTATCAATAATTTCTATGCCCAGCATATCCTGTAGCTGGATATCCATCATGACAACATCCGGAGAAATTTCTATAAGATTCTCAATCGCTTCACTGCCATTAAAAAACTGAGCAACAACCTTCATGTCATCCTGATAATTGATGACTTTTTTTAAGGCGTTGTTATAATTTTTTTCGTCTTCTACTATGACTATGGAAATGCTCATGCTCTTTGTTTGAAACAAATGTCGCCAGAAAACAAGGCAGAATCAATTACCCGTTTGTGTAATTTTAAAGTCCTGAGTCCATGGCTGTGTTTATTTTAGTTTTATTAAATTTAATAATTTCTCATTAAAACAGAATATTTTTAGTCATATTTTAAATTAATTCTGCTTAACAACTAATCAAAAGCGCTACAATAATGAAATTAATCATTTCTTATTTTATTAAATCTTGAATAATCTATAAATAAATTGTTAGAACGGACATTGAAATATCTGCTAAAATGTCCATATTTGTGAGGCATAATTTTTGTAAAAATAAAGAGCAAAAATCAGGCTTAACCTTAAAAAAAAGAATCATGAAAAAAATTGTAATCGTGCTGAACCTGCTGTTCGTATTATCAGCTGTCAGCTGTAAGAAATCAACTGAAAGCGGAAACAAAAGCATTATTAAAACAGACTCTGCCGAAACGATGGTCGTTGATAACAATGGGAAAATTGATTCATCATCAATGCATTCAACGACGACTGATATCGATGGAAAAAAGAATGAAAAAACAGATTTTGTTTACAAGGCAACCGACGGAACACTGGTAAAGGTGGTTTTTGCCAATACTCCGACAGAAAATACGGTAGCCATTACCAGCAATAAGAAAACCTTTACCCTGGAAAAAAAGGAAACAAAAGAAGGTGAAACGATTTATAAGAAAGACGATATGACCGCAAGAGTAAAAGGGGACAGTATCCATCTTGAGCAGGGTAACAATGTTATTGAACTGAAAAGAACAAAAATCTGAAGCTCCTCTTAATTATATGAAAAATAAAGCCGTCCACAATCTGTTAGGCGACTTATTACTTTTCCGATGCGGAAAGTACATTATTAAATTCAGAGCCTCACCGGATAAATGCTATTACTTCTCTAAGCACAGACAATTCTGAAAACAAAAAAACCGCTCAGAAAACTGAGCGGTTTTATATATCTGAATGAATATTATTCTTCAGTTTTTTCCTCTGTAGAATCAGCTGCTTCTGCCTTAGGCTCTTCAACTTTTTCTTCTGCTTTAGGAGCTTCAGCTACTACAGCTTCTTTCTTAGCTGTTGTTGCTCTTCTGCTTCTTCTTGTCGCTTTTTTCTCTTCAGCATTAGGATTATAAAGCTCGTTGAAATCTACCAACTCGATAAGAGCAGTATCAGCAGCATCACCTGGTCTGAAACCTGTCTTGATGATTCTTGTATAACCACCGTTTCTCTCAGCGATTTTAGGAGCTACAGTTCTGAACAATTCAGCAACTGCTTCTTTATTTTGAAGATATGAAAAAACAATTCTTCTGTTGTGTGTAGTATCTTCTTTTGCTTTTGTTAATAGAGGTTCAACATATACTCTCAAAGCTTTAGCTTTAGCTACAGTAGTGTTGATTCTTTTATGCTCAATTAGAGAACAAGCCATATTAGAAAGTAAAGCACTTCTGTGAGAAGCCGTTCTTCCTAAGTGATTGAATTTTTTACCGTGTCTCATTATTAATTATTTATCAGCGTCTAACTTATATTTTGCAACGTCGAAACCGAAGTTAAGACCTTTTGAATGCACTAATTCTTCTAGTTCT
>Ga0308157_10002312_pt1 | contig 32077 bp, 34 predicted proteins | sample PhyBR1_FD_201035 | JGI IMG/M metagenome (GOLD analysis project Ga0308157, IMG submission 201035) | Phyllosphere microbial communities from UC Gill Tract Community Farm, Albany, California, United States - DLSLB.R1 | ecosystem: Host-associated > Plants > Phyllosphere > Unclassified | place: USA...
TCTTTCAATATCGTGATGATAAAAATTATGGTTGGAATGCATTTAATTCAAAATTCAATGATAGTCCGAAGCTGAAATATTGGGTGAAGAAAAAAACAATCAATCACTTACAACTAATGTTTGGAGCAGATGAAAGCTGGCTGGAAAAAAACAAGTTAATGGCAGGCTTGATTCTCTTAAAAAAAAATAAACACACATTACAACTTATTAAAGACTGGCTGGATGTGATGCTTTTTTATCCTGAGCTTGTTATTGACCCATTAATTGACGAAAGAGATCATCAATTACCGGAATTTTCTTCTCATAGACATGATCAAAGTATTTTGTCTATTATTGTGCGATTTTATGAATCGAAATTTAATCTCAAAATCTTAGACGAGTCCAGCGAAGGAAATTATCCTGATCAAATTGTAAAAGCTTCTCGTAGAGTCGATAAAACTGAAGAGAATCAATTAAAATCTTTTTTAAAAAGTATATACCACAGAATAAAAAAATAATGGACAAGAATTCCAAAATATATGTGGCTGGTCATAGAGGACTGGTAGGAAGTGCAATTTTCAGAGCTTTGGAAAAACAGGGTTTTACAAATATTGTAACAAGAACTTCTGACCAGGTAGACTTGCGTGACTATCAACAAACTGCAGATTTCTTTGCAGAAGAAAAACCCGAGTATGTATTTCTTGCAGCTGCAAAAGTAGGGGGAATCCAAGCTAATAATACCTTCCGAGCAGAGTTTTTATATGACAATATGATGATTCAAAACAATGTGATTCATCAGGCTCATACCAATGATGTTAAGAAATTATTATTCTTGGGATCCAGCTGTATCTATCCGAAAATGGCGCCTCAACCACTGAAAGAAGATTCTCTGTTAACGGGAACTTTGGAACCTACAAACGAGCCTTACGCCATTGCAAAAATTGCAGGAATCAAAATGTGCGATGCTTACAGAAGCCAATATAATTCTAATTTCATTTCGGCAATGCCTACAAATATGTATGGCCCGAATGATAATTATGACCTTAATAATTCTCACGTTTTACCGGCTTTATTAAGAAAATTTCATGAAGCGAAAGAACAGAATTTACCAAATGTTACCGTTTGGGGAACCGGAACGCCATTGCGGGAATTTCTTCATTCTGATGATCTTGCAGAAGCTTGTATCTTTTTGATGCAGAATTATGATGATTTTGGACACGTAAATGTTGGAATAGGTGAAGATCTCAGCATTAAAGATTTAGCATTGCTAGTAAAGAAAATTGTTGGTTATGAAGGTGAACTTATTTGGGACACTTCAAAACCTGATGGAACGCCACGAAAACTGATGGATGTTACCAAAATAAATGATCTTGGCTGGAAAGCTAAAATTGGTTTGGAAGAAGGAATCAGAGATGTTTATGAAAAAAAATTCAAGAACTAAATGCTGATCTGTCTTTCAATATTAGGTGGTGGTCGTGGCAATGATCTTTTCCAGTTTATGCATGCGGATGCGTTTTGCAGAAGGAATGGCGTGAAATTTTATTCGCCCACTTTCACTGAAAAATATTGCAAGGATTTCCCAAACCTTCAGGAATCTCCAAAAACGCCATATCTTGTAAAGAAATTTCTATACAACCGATATTACAGAAAACTTAATCCAAATTGTATCATCGGTTTTACAGATGAAAGAGAAATTCCGAAATACAGAGAGCAGATCAAAAAAGATTATTTGGTCAATTTCTGTTATGGCTGGTTTTTCAGTAATGATCTTTACAGAGAAGAAGATATCAGACATTATCAAAAAGTGTTTGAACCAAAAGTTGACAAAGAGACTTTGAAGCAAAAATATCTTCTGCATAATGAAGACGAAAAAATCATCAGCGTTCACATCAGAAGAGGTGATTATAAAGATTTTATGGAAGGTAAATACTTCTTCGATGATGATCTTTATATCAAAAAAATAAAAGAATTCTTAAAATCAATTCCGGAAGGAAATTACAAATTCCTGATCTGCACCAATGACGAAAATTTTGAATTGGAACGGTATAGAAATGAATTTGGGAATGTAATTCAGTCAAAAGAAGGACCGATAGAAGATCAGTATCTAATGTCTCAGACGCATTATCTTTTAGGTGCACCTTCCACTTTTTCTCAATGGGCAAGTGTGATGGGAGAAGTTCCTTATTATCATATCTATCATCCGGAAGAAACGATCACAGGAGACAAAATAATCAAAGAAATAAGAGGTTACAAATACAAAACTAAATAGATGAAAACGGCATTAATAACTGGAGTTACAGGACAGGATGGTTCATATCTGGCAGAATTGCTTTTAGAAAAAGGCTACAAAGTTCATGGAATCAAAAGAAGAGCATCGTCTTTCAATACACAAAGAATCGATCATCTGTATGTAGATCAGCACGAGAGTCATGTGAATTTCAAACTGCATTACGGCGATTTGACAGATTCTACTAATATCATCAGAATCATCCAGGAAGTTCAGCCGGATGAGATCTATAATCTTGGAGCAATGTCACACGTAAAGGTGAGTTTTGACTCGCCGGAATATGTTGCAAACGTTGATGGAATCGGAACTTTGAGAATCCTTGAAGCAGTTCGTATTCTTGGTTTGGAAAAGAAAACAAGAATCTATCAGGCATCAACATCAGAACTCTATGGAGGTTTGGAAGAAAATAAAAATGCGGCTGGTTTCTATGATGAAAAATCACCTTTTTATCCAAGATCACCTTACGGTGTAGCAAAAATTTATGCTTTTTGGATTACAAAAAATTACCGCGAAGCTTATGATATCTACGCTTGCAACGGAATTCTTTTTAATCATGAATCTCCAAGAAGAGGTGAAACATTCGTAACAAGAAAAATTACAATGGCAACAGCAGCTATCGCAAAAGGAAAACAAGAAGTTTTATATCTTGGAAACCTGAATGCACAAAGAGACTGGGGTCACGCAAAAGATTATGTGGAAGCAATGTGGAGAATTCTTCAGCAGGATGTTGCGGAAGATTATGTCATCGCAACAGGGAAAACAACTCGTGTAAGAGATTTCGTGAGAATGGCTTTTGCAGAAGCCGGAATAGAACTAAGCTTCGAAGGTGAAAATGAAAATGAAGTTGCTGTTGTAACAAAATGCAATAATCCTGATTATCAATTAGAAATAGGCAAAACTGTTGTAAAAATCGATCCTCAATATTACCGTCCAACGGAAGTTGATATTCTGATTGGTGATCCTACAAAATCCAAAACCAAATTGGGTTGGGTACCAAAATATGATCTTGCTGGTCTTGTAAAAGAAATGATGCAGGAAGATCTAAAATTGATGTAAAAAATAAAATAACGGAGAGATTTTTTCTCTCCGTTTCTATAAAATATTCATAATAATTCTATGGAAAACCAGCCTCTCATTTCGATTATTACCGTTGCATACAACAACAGATTTGGATTGGAAGAAACCATCAAAAGTGTTATCAGCCAATCTTATCAAAATTTTGAATTTATAATCATTGATGGTGGTTCTAATGATGGCAGCAAAGAATTATTGGAAAGCTATTCTTCCAAGATTAATTTCTGGATCAGCGAACCTGATAAAGGGATTTACAACGCAATGAATAAAGGTATTGCAAAATCAACCGGCAAATACCTCATCTTTATGAATAGTGGCGACCGTTTTTCTTCATCAGTAATTTTAGAAAAAATTGCTCCAAATTTTGGAAACGAAGATATTGTTTACGGAAATGCTTATTATGAATTGGAAGACCGAAAAAAATACGAGTACAGAATCCCTTCCAGAATAACAATCGGATCGCTTTTGAAAGAACCGATCTGTCATCAGTCAGCATTCTTCAGAAAAGAACTTTTTGAAAAATATGGGATGTATGACGAAACCAACAAAATTGCCTCTGACTGGACTTTTATGGTGGACATATTCGTTCATCACAACATCACTCAGAAATACATCAACGAGTTCATCAGCATCTTCGAGAAAACAGGAATCAGCAATACAAACACAGATCTTAGTTTCTCTGAACAAAAGAAATATCTAGCAGAAAATGTATCACAAGAAGTACAAAATATGGCAAAATATTTTGATGAATATTCCCAGTTCTACAATGGAAAACCAGGAACATTGCTAAGAAATTTCAAAAACAAAATCTACAGTTTGATCTACAGAAAAAGAAATTATGAAAGGAAATATGTTGATTAGATTTTAATCAATTGATTCACATATTTCGGTAGTTTTCCAAACAAAACAAAGCTTTTATCAAACTTCATTTTATAAAGATAGTAAGCTAAAAAAGGGTTGAGTGAAAATTCGTTTTTACTTGGAAAGTTCGTTGCAAATTCTTTTCTAATTCTCGCATAGAAACTTTTAAAGATGCCAATATCCATTTTACAGACATTATTCAGAATCGTATAATTTGCAAAGTTTTTAAGGTAGCTTTCTACTAATTTTGATTTTTCATAAAGTCCTTTTTCCTCAGACATTTCCAATTTTTTTGTAAGAATAATTAAGTAATGTTCTATATTCTTCAAACCGACAGTCGCGGTCATAGAATTGGGATTCGACATAGAATAGTAAACATAAGTTTCTTCCGTCAGAAAATTGATTTTCTTCGCAGCAACAGCAGTTTCAAAAGCCCAAAGTTCGTCTTCGTGAAGAAGATCATCTAAAAATTTAAGATTATTTTTCTTCAGAAAATCAACCTTATACAATTTGTTCCAAGCTGTGACAGCCCATTCTCCGGAGAAAAATCCGTCAAGAATTTCGTTGTCTGTATAAGTTTCTTTTTTGTTTTTTAACTTGTGATAATTGCTTTCTTTTGGAACATCATTCAACAGAAAACGGGTTTTACCAAGAATAATATCCGGATCATTTCCTGTTTTATCCATAAAATACTGAAGAGAAAATTCATCCGCCAACGTATCGTCATTATCCATAAAAAGAACATAATTGCCCGTTGCCAGCTCCATTCCTTTGTTCCTCGTTTTGCTTAATCCAAGATTAATTTCATTATTAATGATTTTGAAATTAATATTCAGATTTTCAGAAACATAATTATTCAGAACCTCCCAGGAATTATCTTTACTTTTATCATTAATGACAATAATTTCAAAGTCTTTATAAGTATGATTTTTAATAGAATCCAGACATTTTACAATATAATTTTCTGCATTGTAAAGTGGAATTATGATTGATATTTTCTTCATTTTCTATATTTATTAATCAGAACTTTCAAGATAAGTAATGGATTGATTCCAAATAACTTATCTATAAAAGAAGCTTTCGTTTTGGATGCAATATCCCAATATGTTTTCGCCAGATCGAGCTTTTCTTTTTGAGTCAGATGATCCTGAAATCTTTCTTTAATATTAAGCAAAGAACTTTTCGGGTTTTTCAGAAGAAGCTGGTAATAATTGCTCATCAATCCATCGTCAAGGTAATCTCCGAAAGCAAGCACTTTATCTGTGAATAATATTTTATATTTACGTTCTATTCTTCTGAGAACCAATGATTCCGGACAGAATTTTTCTCCTTCGAATTCCGGAAAGTAAAATTGCTGATGGATTTTGGTTTTGTAGCAATAGATCATTTCGCCGGGAAATTCCCAATCATATTCCGCTCTTCCGGAAACGATCCATTCTTTTTTTCCATATTTTTCTTTGTGAAAATTTGTCTTTTCAGAAAATCTAATGAACGTAAAACCTGCAATTTGATTATCATTCTCGATTTTTTTGGACAAGACTTCCATTTCTTCAATTACATTGTCCCCTAAATAATCGTCGCTGTCTATCACACAGAAAAACTCAGTTTTTGTATTTCTAAGTCCATTATTAAGAGCAAAATGTTTTCCCTTATTTTCCTGAAAAATATATTGGATTTCAATTAAATTCTCATCTTTAAAGCTTTGAACTAATTCTTTAGTTTCATCAGAAGAGCCGTCATCTACAATCAACCAAACGAAATTTTTGTCTGCTTGATTCTTAAGAGTGTTATAAAGCTTTGGAAGAATATAAGCTCTGTTATATGTTGGTGTAAAAATGGTAAGAAACTTTTGCATCAAGGTAATTTTATGGGTTCATAATCACCTTCGTCCAATGCATATTTCAGCCAATTTTTGATGCCGTATTTGTCAACAATATTTCTATCAATTTTCTGATATGGCTTTTGCAGAAATTCTTTTAAACCTGTTAAATCTTCAAAGTCTGTAATGAAAATATTGTCCGGATGATAAAAATCGTAGTCTTTCAAGTTGTAATTATTGGAAACAAATTTCTGTTCCTGATTCAGACATTCAAAAAATCGGAAGGCAACGCCATTATGAGTATCCATTTTGAAATCGACAATAGCTCTTGATTTTTCCGTATATTTTTCGTTCTCTGCCAAAGAAATTCCTTTATGCTGAAGGCTTACAGAATATGTCTTTTTCTCTTCCCGGAATTCCGGAATCGTCAATATAGCCTGAAATTTAAGATTATTTTCTTTTGAATATTTTTCAATATTATAAGACATCTTGATGCGTTCTTCTAGTCCTACTCCAACATAAAAAAGATCAATTTCTTCTTTTGCAGAATTGTGAAAAATATTATCTGTGTAATGGTAAATTGGCAATGGAAGCAGATTATGCTGCGGAAATTTTCTGATATCGTTCCCATCAAAAACCAATTTCCTATCAAAATATTTGTAATAATCCAGAATGCGGGGATACATGTCTATTCCGTCCCATTGATAACTGACCATTTTTTTTGTCTGTTTCCGCACTCGTTTTATAAGATTTTCGGAATACATATCTGCTCTTATAAAAAAAGCAATGTCGTAGGTTTTATTCTTCAGTCTTTTCTCAGCAAATTTTTCAAAAAGCTGTTTTTCTTTTTTGATGAAATAATTCTTGTCTTTCAAAATTAATCTTGAAAAAATATTCCCGATTTTATGAACCAATGCAGATTTATCAAGAGCTTCCGGCAAAGATTCTATCAGAATATCAACTTCAAAACCCATTTTTATCAGCTGATCTATAATTGGTTTCGAAAGATTAAGATTTTTATTGACGTATAATATCTTCATTAAACAAATTTAACACGCTTTCAGCAATATTTTCCGCTAAATTATGCTTTTTTTGTACTTTTACAAATCGAAATTTTCTTCTTTATTTAAGAATTTCATTAATAAAAAAACAATTGATGATCCCAGTAACAAAACCATTTTTACCGCCTCAACAAATCTATCAGCATTATCTGGAAGGAATCTGGAAAAGACAATGGCTCACCAATATGGGTCCGCTTGCCAATGATCTGGAAATCAGGCTTAAAGAATTTTTGAAAATCAATCATTTGTTATTTGTGACCAATGGAACAATTGCTATACAAATGGCAATCAAAGCATTGGAACTTAAAGGAGAAATCATTACAACACCTTTTTCTTTCGTTGCAACCACAAGTTCTATCGTTTGGGAAAACTGTGAACCCGTGTTTGTAGATATCGATAAAGATTCTTTAAACATAGATGCGGACAAAATCGAAGCTTCAGTTACTGAAAAAACCTCAGCAATTTTGGCAACTCACGTTTACGGAAATCCTTGTGACGTAGAAAAGATAGAGAAAATCGCAAAAAAGCATAACCTTAAAGTTATTTATGATGCGGCTCACGCTTTTGGAGTAGAAATCAATGGGAAATCCATTTTCGAATATGGTGATATTTCTACTTGTTCCTTACACGCAACCAAACTTTATCATTCAATAGAAGGCGGTTTGATTGTTACCAAAGATCCTGAGTTACTTAAAAAACTAGCTTACATCAGAAATTTTGGATTTGATGGACCGGAAAATTTTGCTGAACTTGGAATTAATGGAAAAAACTCCGAATTCCACGCCGCAATGGGACTTGCCAATTTAAAATACATTGATTCTATCCATAAAAAAAGAAAAGAAATCACCGAAAGATATGACGAAAAACTGCAGAATCTAAAAGCCAGAAGACCAATCTGGCACAAAGAATCTGAAAATAATTTTTCCTATTATCCAATCGTTTTCGAAAGTGAAGAACTGATGCTGAAAATCATCGAACATCTTAAGCTTCACGAGATCTACACAAGACGATATTTTTATCCTTCTCTTTCCAATTCTCTGCCTTATGTGAAATCAGAAAGTCATCTTCCAATTACAGAAGACATTGCAAAACGCGTACTTTGCCTGCCGCTTTATTACGATTTGACGTTGGAAGAAGTGGATATGATTTCGAGGTTAATGTTAAGGATTCAAAATAATTAAATATGCTGATTGTAGGAGCAAAAGGTTTTGCCAAAGAAGTTTTGGAAATATTTCATCAGAAAGATGAGACGGAAAACCTGTTCTTCTATGATGATATTTCTAATGACATTCCTGATTTTCTTTACAATCAATTTAAAGTTTTAAAGAGTGAAAATGAGGCAAAAACGATTTTTGAAACCATTTCAAATGAATTTACATTGGGAATTGGAAATCCAAAACTTAGATTCAAATTATCGGAAAAATTCCAGAATTTAGGTGGGAAACTGACTTCCTCAATCAGTAAAAATGCAGAAATCGGAAGTTTCGGTGTTGAAATTGGAGAAGGCTGCAACATTTTGGGAGGTGTAAGAATTTCCAACGATGTAAAAATTGGAAAAGGAACAATTGTTTATTACAATTCCATTATTACGCACGATGTTACGATTGGAGAATTTTGCGAAATCTCGCCAGGCGTCACGCTTTTGGGAAGATGTGAAATTGGAAAATTTGTAAAAATTGGATCCGGCGCAATTATTTTTCCTGATGTGAAAATTGGAGATAATGCAATGATAGCTTCCGGAGCTGTTGTCAGAAATGATATTCCGGAAAATACAATGGCAGCAGGAGTTCCGGCAACAATTAAAAAAACGATTTAGATTTGAAAAAAAAATCAATACTTTTTGTAGCGGACAGACCAGAGTGGGCTTATCATAACCTCATCAAAACCTGGGGCGCTGGTTTGACAGATTTTGATTGTTATGTGACTTTCGAAGAGGATTTTAACATCAGAGCCAATGATTTTTCATTCTCGGAAAAGATTATGACTAATATTATTAATCTTGTTAAAAATCCGGAAAAGAAATTCGTCATTGATTCTTCTTCCAAATTTTCTTATCCAAAATATAAAATGCCGCCGGTTTACGAAGTGAATACCGGAAAGAAAGTAGAGAAAACACATTTTGATGTGATTTATGAATGTGCATTTTACTTTCAGTTTATGTCGGTTTTTCCTTTTACTTCGGACAAAAAATTTGTAGGAATTTATACTGATTCTTTCCCGCACGAAGGTCCAAGCTTTGACGAAAAGACAAAAACCGATCTCAAGAAACTTTCAAGAAAAGAATTTTTTGAAACATATCTGAAACCTTATGACGGCGTTATTGTCGGAAGCTCAGGTTTATACAATGATTATAAAGAATTGACCGATAAAATTACATTTGGAAATGGGATTTTCCTGCAGGATGAATTTGTTGATAATAATAATATCGGAGAAAAAGAAACACTCACAATTGGCTGGACAGGAAATCCAAATCGTGCGATGAAAGGTTTCCGTGAAGTGATAGAACCCGCCATTGAAGAAGTGAGGAAAACAGGAAGAAACATCTTTCTGAAAACAAAATTCTCCGGACCTTACAGAGATCTACTGACTTTTTACAGCGATGTAGATGTTATTGCAATCGCATCCGAAGCAGACACAGGCCCTTCCCTATTTGCTGAAGCAAGTTTATCAAAGGTTCCGGCAATTTCTACAAAAATCGGATTTCCAAAAATGATTATTGAAGATGGCGTGAATGGAATTATTGTAAACAGAGATACTGAAGAAATGAAAAATGCAATCATCAAAATTTACGATAACAGGGAACTTTTGAAATCATTTTCGGGAAGAATTAAGGAAGATTATCTGAAAGTTTTGGACAACAAAATTTCCATTGAGAATTTAAGAACTTTATTTAGTTAAAAACACACAAATGATTGGAACATTAATCTGGAGATTAAAAGAAGCAAGCGCTGTTTTCTTGGGAAAAAAGAAAACGGAAAGAGAATTGCCCAAACAGAATTTCCCGGAAAGAAATCTGAAAAACCTGATACCTTTTCAACCCAATGATGAAAAAATGAATGCTTTTTTATCCGGACTATCTATCGAATTCATTTTCAGTGAGTTTAATGAAGAAAGAGTAAATGCCGGAGGCGCAGATTTAAGTCATCAATTGAGATTGGATCCAAGTCTCAGCACCCTGAAAAAATATTTCCCAAACGCAAAATATACCGTTTACTCAGATTTTGATTTGAAAATTGACGGCGTAAACTTAAAGAAAATAGAAAATCCTGTTTTGCAGAACAAAAAAAGTCTGAAAAGACATTTTTACCATTTGGCAGATTATTACAAATTCAAAGGAATGTTGGAGTCGGAAGCGGATATTTCGATTTCAATCGATTCTGATATGTATATTTTAAATGAAAATATTTACAGCTTAATTTATTTGACTGAGAAATTTGGGTTTTGTGTTCCAAACAGTTCTGCACAAAGTATGAATTTTGAAGTTGAAACTTCTCTGGATACGATTCCTGTAACAGATGAAAGTAAAGGTTTCGGCACAACATCCAACATTACGCCGATGACACTTTCAAAAAAATCTGAAGCTGGAAAACTATTCTTTGAAAAATGTTGTGAAATGATGGAAAGAGAACCTTCACGAGCTTCTATTGTGATGTGGAAAGCAGCCTGGGAAAGTGGTGTTTATCCCTATTTTCTTCCAAAAGAATTTTGCGTTTGCAGAGGAAATGAAGGCTTGGGAAATGAAGTAATCTTGCACGTTGGACATCCTTCTGTTGCAGAATTTTATAATGTAAAAATATAATCAATGCTTTTTAACTCTTTAAGTTTTGCGATATTTTTACCAATCGTTTTTGCTCTGTATTGGCTGACAAAAGCTAAACGGAAACAGAATATTCTCTTGATGATTGCAAGCTACTATTTCTACGCTTGCTGGGATTGGAGATTTCTTTTTTTATTGGCTTTTTCTACATTTTTGGATTATTACACTGGTATCAGGATAGAAGAATCTCAAAAAAAATCTTCCAAAAAGTTTTGGTTTTGGTTGAGTATTGGAGTCAATCTTGGATTTTTAGGATTTTTCAAGTATTACAATTTCTTTGCAGAATCTTTTGCAGAATTATTTGCAGGTTTTGGATTCCAGATCAATCCTTTAGTTTTACAGATTATACTTCCCATCGGTATTTCATTCTATACTTTCCACGGATTATCTTATGTCATAGATATTTACAAAGAACGAATCAAAGCCGAAAGATCTGTTATAGATTATGCTTTATTTGTGAGTTTCTTTCCACTTTTGGTTGCGGGTCCTATTGAGCGGGCCACGCATTTACTTCCTCAAATCAAAAGAGAAAGACAATTCAATTATGACAATGCAGTCGATGGATTGAGACAAATCCTTTGGGGACTTTTCAAAAAAATGGTCGTTGCAGACAACTGCGCTTATTATGCCAATATGATTTTCAATGATTATCACAATTATACTGGAGTAACTTTGATTTTTGGAGCTGTTCTTTTTGCTTTCCAGATCTATGGCGATTTTTCTGGTTACTCTGATATTGCTTTAGGAACTGCGAGATTATTTGGATTTGATTTGCTGAGGAATTTCTCTTATCCATATTTCTCCAGAGACATTGCAGAATTCTGGCGCAGATGGCACATATCACTATCTTCCTGGTTTCGGGATTATTTGTACATTCCTTTAGGCGGAAGCAAAGGAGGAAATTGGATGCGGATTAGAAATACTTTTATTATCTTCATTGTCAGCGGTTTCTGGCACGGTGCCAACTGGACATTTATTATTTGGGGATTTCTGAATGCCCTCTTCATAATGCCTTCCATAGTTTTAAAAACCAACAGAAATAATCTCGACATTGTTGCAGAAGGAAGATTATTTCCAAATATCAAAGAGATTTTCCAGCTTATCCTCACATTTTCTTTAGCTTGCTTTGCGTGGATATTTTTCCGCTCCAATTCTGTAACAGATGCGTTTGAGTATATCGGAAGAATATTTTCTACCTTGGGAATAGGAATCGGATATCCTTACAAACTCCTGAACGGAGATATTAAAGTATTGATTTTCATATTAATAATGTTAATTTTCGAATGGTTTATGAGAGAAGAACTTCATCCATTGAGAAAACCGTTTACCAATTTGCCTACTTTTGCAAGGTGGATTGTCTATTTCCTCTTAGCAATCTTGGTGCTTTTATTTGCGGGTGAACAGGCTGAATTTATTTACTTTCAATTTTAAAAGAGATGAAGAAATTTATTTTAAGAACGCTTTTATTTTTATCGCCATTTCTAATTATTGAAATTTCTCAGGGATTTCTACCCATTTATACCTTTACCCATAAATTTTATGAATCTCCGCTTTACAAAAGTACAGTTGTTCCTCATAATTATCCAATCTACGCCAATCAAAATGGTAAAATGACTGGTGTAGGAGATCTTTGTTTTAATACCGAATATGAGATTCCAAAAGACGAAAGTTATATTACTGACGAATTAGGATTCAGGAATAATAAATTCATAAAAAACCCAGACATTCTTATTATTGGAGATTCCTATACCATGGGAGCAACGCTGAATCAGTCTCAGATTTTGGCCAATCAAATGATGAAAAATTCCAAATACTCCGTTTACGGAATGGCGCCAATAGATTTTTCTATTCTTGATAAGATGCTGAAACTTAATATCATTGAGAAACCTAAATATATTATTTATCAAAGAGTGGAAAGAGGAGAAGTTCCTAAAATTGAATATTTTGATAATTCTATCCTTAATCAACTGACATACAAATACAACAGTCTTTGGACTTTCGGAGACAGTAATGTTTTTCTAGATAAAATTTTCAGAGCTTATGTCAATAACTATGCGAAAGCAAAAATCACAAAATCCAAAGGAACAGGAACTCAATCTAAGATAGAAGAACAATTGTTTTTTTATGATACAAAACATTTGAATCCTTCACAAGAATGGATGAATATGAATATCAAATCTATAGAATCTTATAAAAAATATAGTGACTCTATTGGAAGTCAATTCATCTATCTACCGATGCCAAATAAAGAAACAGTATATTTTGATAAAATCCCCGTTCAGACTCAGCCAGATTATCTTTTTAAGGTGGGGAATATCTTAAAACAAAAGAATATCAACTATTATCCAACTGTTGAATTCTATAATGATTTCAGAAAAAAAGATAGCAAAATGTTATATCAATATGATGATTCTCACTGGAACGCATTAGCTTCTGAATTAATCGCTAAGGAAATAATCAAAAAAATAAACAATGATCATAGGTAGAGGGCTTTTAGCTTCATTATTCATGGAAAGTGATAGAGATGATACTGTCTTTTTTGCTTCCGGAGTTTCTAATTCGCTGGAAAGCAGACCAGAAGAATTCCTTAGAGAAGAAAATCTTATCACAGAGACCTTGTCAGAAAATCCTGATAAAATATTCATTTACTTCTCGACCTGTAGTATTTATGACTCTTCGAAAACTGAAAGTGATTATGTATTACATAAGTTGAAAATGGAACAATTAATAAAGGAGCATTCTCAAAAACATCTCATCCTGAGAGTGAGCAATGCAGTAGGAAAAGGCGGAAATCCGAATCTTCTCATGAATTATCTTATACGTTCTGTAGATAATAATGAAACAATAAATGTCCATACAAAAGCGACAAGAAATCTCATAGATGCAGAAGATATAAAGAATATAACTTTCCGACTTATACAGCAATCTGATTTTAATAAAATCATTAATGTTGCCTATATTCAGAATTATGCAATTATTGAGATTTTAGAAATAATAGAACGTTTTTACGATAAAAAACTAACCCTTAATTTAATCAAAAGTGGTTCTGGTTATGATATCAACGTTCCTGATGTCGAGAATTATTTTCAGGAAAACAGATTGACAGACAAAGAATCTTATCTTTGCAGAATATTAGAGAAATATTACTCTTAAACTATGAGCAATTTTAAAGAAAAACTTAGTAATAAAAACATTCTGGTAACTGGTGGTGCTGGTTTTATTGGTTCCAATCTTTGTGAGGAATTAATAAATTTAGGTGCAAAAGTGACTTGTCTGGATAACTTCGCAACAGGGTTCCGAGAAAATCTGGAAGCCATTAAAGATCATCCGAATTTCAAATTAATCGAAGGCGATATCCGGAATTTAGAAGATTGTAAAAAGGCTTGTGAAAATCAAGATTACGTTTTACACGAGGCAGCTTTAGGCTCTGTTCCAAGATCAATTAACGATCCGATTACAAGTAATGATGTGAATGTTGGAGGATTTTTAAATATGCTGGTTGCAGCCAGAGATGCAAACGTTAAAAGGTTTGTTTACGCTGCAAGTTCTTCTACATATGGCGATTCTGAAAGCCTTCCAAAAGTTGAAGGTGTGATTGGAAAACCACTTTCTCCTTATGCTATTACCAAATATGTGAATGAGTTATATGCTGATGTTTTCAAAAGAACTTATGATTTTGACACGATTGGCTTAAGATATTTTAATGTTTTTGGAAGAAAGCAAAATCCTAACGGAGCCTACGCTGCAGTAATCCCAAAATTTGTGATGCAATTGATGAATCACGAATCCCCTGTAATTAATGGTGGTGGAGAATATTCTCGAGATTTCACTTATATCGATAATGTTATCTTGATGAATCTATTAGCTTTGACTTCAGACAACACAGAATCTGTCAATCAGGTTTACAATACAGCTTTTGGAGAAAGAACCACTTTAAATGATCTTGTCAGTAATTTGAAAGAATATTTATCAGATTTCGATCCAAAAATTGCTGAAGTAGAAGTGATTTACGGCGATTATAGAAAAGGCGATGTTCCGCATTCTCTTGCAAGCATCGACAAAGCAGAAAAATTATTAGAATATCAGCCAAAACATTCTATGAAAGAAGGTTTAAAAGAAGCTGTCAATTGGTATTGGAATAATCTTAAATAAAAAAATGAGTCATAAAATTACAATCATTGGTCTTGGCTATGTTGGTTTGCCCTTAGCAAGATTATTCTCTACAAAATATCCGGTTGTAGGGTTTGATATTAATGAAAAAAGAATCTCAGATCTTAACGCAGGAAAAGATGACACCCTTGAGGTTGATGATGATTTGCTGAAATCGGCTTTGGTTGCAAACAATCCCAATTTTGGAGAAACCGGATTATTCTGCTCCAACAAATTTGAAGATATTGCAGACTCAAACGTTTACGTAGTAACAGTTCCGACACCTGTGGACAAGAACAACAGACCAGATCTTACGCCTCTTTACAAAGCAAGCGAAACTGTTGCCAAAGTCCTGAAAAAAGGAGATATTGTTATCTACGAATCAACTGTTTATCCCGGAGTCACAGAGGAAGAATGTATTCCTGTTTTAGAGAAAAATTCTGGGTTGAAATTCAATGTTGATTTTTTTGCTGGTTATTCTCCTGAAAGAATTAATCCAGGTGATAAACTTCATACTGTAGAAAAAATCCTGAAAGTAACTGCTGGCTCTACACCGGAAATAGGAAAAATTGTAGATGATCTTTACAAATCGGTTATTATTGCCGGAACGCATTTGGCTCCAACAATCAAGGTTGCTGAGGCTGCAAAAGTGATTGAAAATTCTCAAAGAGATATCAATATTGCTTTCGTTAATGAATTAGCAAAGATTTTTAACCTGATGGGAATCGATACGCATGATGTTTTGACTGCTGCTGGTACAAAATGGAATTTCCTTCCTTTCAAACCAGGTTTGGTTGGCGGACATTGCATTGGTGTGGATCCTTATTATTTGGCGCAGAAAGCGCAGGAATTTGGATACCACCCGGAGATCATTTTGGCGGGAAGAAGAATGAATGACTCTATGGGTCAATATGTTGCAAGCGAAACCGTGAAGCAAATGTTGAGACAGGATATAAAAGTAAACGGTTCAGATGTTTTGGTTTTAGGCTTCACTTTTAAAGAAAATTGTCCCGATGTCAGAAATACGAAGGTTGTAGATGTTGTTAAAAACTTAGAAGATTACGGAATTAATGTTTCAATTTACGATCCTTGGGCTAATCCTGCAGAAGTAAAACACGAATATAGTCTAGAAACCTCAACAAAGCCACCTTTCAAAAAATATGACGCTGTGGTTTTGGCAGTTTCTCATAAGGAATTTGAAAATCTTAATATTAAAAATCTCTTAAATGAAAATGGGATTATTTATGATGTAAAAGGGATTTTAGAAAAAGAAGATGGCGTGAAAAGACTGTAATTAACGGTCAAATCTCCATCGGAAAAATTTATATCCAACAAACAAAGGCAGGCGATAAAATAAGTCCTGCTTTTTTAGTTTCATAGAATAACAGGAAGAAAAATAGTCTGATAAACCGAGCGATTTCATCTGATTATAAGCCTTATAACTCCTTTTCCACAGTTGCTCATTTTTCTGAGCTTTCCAGTTCATTTCCAAAGTCATTCCTTTGAAATCAACAAGATATTCCAAGATTAGTTTTTTTCTGTAAGCATCTTTTTCTTCCTGATAAGCCTTGTCCACATAAGAAGCAATCGTAATCCAATTCCCGAAATGTTTCTCTCCCCGATTATGAATAATCGAAGCACCGTGGAAATAATACAGATAAGTATCTTCTCGCAGGAAAGCAATCTTTTCAAATTTCAGCATACTCTGGAAACTCCACAAAACATCTTGGGAAAAAAGATCTTTCACAAAATATAATTGGTGCTTCATCAAAAAATCCATTCTCACAAGCTTGTCACAAGCCATCACAGGATATTCGCCTTTCACAAAATTCCAGACAATGTTTTTATTACTTTCAAGAATATCATTTTTAGAATTAATGGGAAAATAATTTCTTTTCCAGTTTTCCTCTTCATTGATACAAACACTCTGTCCCAGAACCATTTCTGCATTGGTTTCTTCCGCCAGTTTTACCAAATGATCGATAGCGTAATCCGTGATTTCATCATCACTATCAAGAAAATAAATGTATTTTCCTTTGGCCAAATCCATTCCGGCATTTCTAGCCATCGATAAACCTTGATTGGTTGGCTGATTAAAAACAATAAAATTAAAATCTGGATTTTTTTGAATAAATTCTCCGGCTATTTCCATAGAAGAATCTGGCGTTACATCATTCACCAAGATACATTCGATATTTTTGTAAGTCTGATTTACAACCGACTGCAGGCATCTTTCAATGAATTTTTCAACTTTATAGACAGGAATAACAATGGTAACCAAAGGATTCATCAGATGTATTATTTTTATTAAATTTAGGCAAAAATAAAAATAAAAAACTTGCTTTAGCAGTATATTTGCATCAATACAATTATGATGAATTTTTTTTCCAAAATTATATTTAAAATCCTCAGAGAAAACACACTGGGAACGATTCGTAGAAATCAAAATTCCAGGGTTGGAAAAAGTTTTAAGATTGGGAATTATGCCAGTTTTTATATTCATCCGTCAGCCTCTTTGTTGATTGGCGATAATACCAATCTAAAAAACTATCTCAATTTTGTTGTAGGAAAAAATGCTAAAGTGATCCTGGAAAACAACATTTTCATGAATAACTATTGCTCTATCAATGCTATCGAAAAAATAGAAATTGGAGAAAATACACTATTCGGTGAAGGTGTAAAACTCTACGATCATAATCACGAATATAATGGACAGATTGTTGAGCATCACAAATTCACATCTTCTCCTATAAAAATTGGTAAGAACTGTTGGCTGGGAAGTAATGTCACTGTTTTGAAGGGCGTTACAATTGGCGACAATTGCATTATTGGTGCAGGTTGCCTTGTTCACAAAGATGTTCCCGCGGGCAGCATTCTAAAATTAAATCAGACATTTTCTTAATCAATTCTATGGATCACGCACCCAAGATTTCTGTTGTAATGTCCGTTTATAATGGCAGCAATTTTTTAGCTCAGAGTATCCAGGCTATTATGAATCAGACTTTTACTGATTTTGAATTTATTATTATCGATGATGCTTCGTCGGATGAAACACCAGATATCATAAAAAGTTTCGCAGACAAAGATTCAAGAATCAAAGCTTTCCGAAATGGAAAAAACATTGGTCCAGCCGGATTTATCAAAAATCTTAATACAGGCTGTAGAGAAGCTAAAGGAAAATATATTGCAAGGATAGATCACGATGATATTTCCAGAAAAGACCGTTTCCAGTTACAGTATGATTTTCTTGAAAATAACACGGATATCTTTATTGTTGGAGCAGCTCTTCGTCGAGTTGATGAAAATGGAACCGATTTAGGAATAATGCAGGCGCCTCTCAATGATGTGGATATCAGAAATACAATGCCGAAAAAGATTTCTTTATATCATCCTGCCATTATGTTTCGAAAAGGCTTCTACACAGATTTTTATCGAGAAAAGATGCGCTATTGCGAAGATTATGATTTTTATTTCAGAATTATGACAGATTCTCTGAAAATGGCAAATCTGGAGGAATGTCTCTTAGAATACAGGATTCTCCAAAATTCTCTCTCGAGAGAGCAAGATAAGGTTATCAAAAATCTATTTATCAATCAATCTAAAGTTTTTTACAAAGAGCGCTTGGAAAAAGGCAAAGATTCTTACGATTCCTTTGACCCAGATGATTTTCTGAATATCTATGAAAACCCGACCAAAAAATTGCTCAAAAAAGCAATTAACGTTTCTATTAAATATTACGATTTTTCCGGATTTAAAAAACTAATGATAAAATATAAAGAATGTTACAATTCTGATCTTTTTCATTTTAAAAACACACTGCTTCTGGCTATGGGCAAATCTGTTTTTTATAAATATTCTAAGCTTGTCAATAAAATAAGTTTTGCCAGCATCTGATTTTCCATAAATTCTCACATCCTTTTTGTTATGAAAACAAGAAATCATAACACCAAGCATTATTAAAATTAGTTCATTCAATATAAATTTATAGTAACATTCTAAATTTATATAAGATGATAACATTTTCATTACTTGTAGCACATTATAATAATATTGAATATTTTGTTGAGTGTTACGAAAGTCTTCTTGATCAGACTTTTACAGACTACGAGATTATAATTGTAGATGATTGTTCTACAGGCGATACTTTTGAAAAACTGAAAAACTATGTAAAAGATAATCCAAAAGTAAAATTATATCAAAACACAAAAAATAAAGGTGTTGGATATACAAAAAGAAGATGTGCAGAGTTAGCTTCAGGAGAGATTCTTGGTTTTGTTGATCCCGACGATGCGATAACAAACGATGCTGTCGAAGCGCTTATCAAGCATTATTCTAACGATAAAATCGTTGCCGTTTATTCTCAGTTTTCGCTTTGTGACAAACATTTACAGGCAATAAAGGTTTTTCAAAAGTCAAGACAAACCCAGCATAGAGATCCTTATTATTTTAACGTCTTTCTCAAAACAAATCACTTTTTTACTTTCCGAAAATCGGCTTATGAAAACACAGAAGGCATCAATCCTGAATTGACCTCCGCAGTAGATCAGGATCTTTATTTGAAACTGTATGAAACCGGCAATTTCAAATTCGTGAAAAAACCGCTGTATCTGTATAGAACTCATGAAAATGGAGTATCACAGGCAAAAAGCAAAAAAGCAAAGCTGTTCTATAACTGGAATCGCGTTATTTTCTCCGCTTTAGAAAGGAGAAAAATAAATCTATTGTATGGTAAAAAAATCTTCGACATTCCTAATTTATCTTTTTTTATTTACAACAAACAAAATACTATTTTTGCCAGACTAATAAGAAAACTCAAATGGTCTGTATTTTCATAAAATCGTTCAATCGTCCTTTTTACCTCGACAGATGTATCGCTTCTATCGAAAAATATGTATCCGGAGATTATAAGATTAAGATTTTGGATGACGGAACGCCGGAAAAATATTTAGATAAAATCAGGAATAAATATTCGAATATAGAGATTCTCCTGTCCGATAATTATCAAAAAAAAATCAAAGCTATTGAAGAAAATCTGATTTCGGGAAAATCTGTTAATGGTTTTGAGATTCCAACCAAATTTTGGTATGAGAATGTGAAAAACGGCTCAGAATATGTGATTGTAACGGAAGATGATGTTTGGTTTACACAGCCAATTAATGTAGATGAATTATCAAATCAAGCTAAAAATCTAAATATTAACCTCATTAAACTAGGCTGGCTAGGCAATGAATCTGAAAAAGACTTAATTATTAACTCAATTTCGGATCATCTTGAATCTGCAAAACCTAAAGATCTTCTTTTCTTTCCCGGAAAAATGATGGAAGCTTTTTTCTACAATAATTACAAATTCTATTCGCTTCTTTATAAATTAGGGAAAGTGGACAATTTTACACAAAGAAAATATTGGGCGCTCAATTCAATCCTGATGGGATTTTTCAACAAAGAATATTGGTTGAAGATTTGGGAAGGAATGGATGGAAAAGTGGATGAAAAAAGACAGTTGATTAATGCTTCTTTGGTGTACAAAAAGCATAAAAAGAATCCCAATTTCATTTCTAAACTGAAGAATGAGTCTATGAAAACCACGTTCCAGTCATCAGCGACCAATTCTTATCACGAATATGGATTTGATTTTGATGTTAATCGATTCAATCATTTGATCAATGAAGCTTGGCTAAAAGATGACTTTGATGTTATGGAGAATTTTCCAAAAGATTTCTCATCAGATTATTTCAGAAATTTTGTTGGAAACCAAATCAAATTCGGTGAGTTTGAAAAATGGGCCAATCAATTCCGAAAACAATATGCGGATATGGGCTGCCAAACAGAATAAAAAAACTCCGACTGATTTTCGGAGTTTCATATTTTTAATTAATCTTTTAAAATAAGACCTGCATATTTACCATCGAATTCTACAATATAAGGTTTCAGATTCTTAGATTCGCAGAAATCTTTGAAAGCGGCATTATCACCAATATCATCACTCATAAAAATGCCGCCTCTTCTCACTTTGCTGAGTAATAAATTATAAGCCCATATTCTGCCATCATAAGACTTATCGCTGTCATAATGTACCACATCAAAAGAGTCCGCCTTACCGAAAATCTTAGGTAAAGATTCCCTGTCTGCAAAACGGTACAGATCCCAATTATTCTTATATTTTTGAGGAATCACACAACCAACGAAATCTTCACTTTGATTTTGTAAAAGATAAGGCATATCTGAGCTGTAAAGCGTTCCGTTTCTGTGAATCAATGATGCCAAAGCAGCGAAAGAAGACCAGCCGTAAGCCACACCGGTTTCCACTGTTTTTTGAGCATTGGTATATTCATTAATATAATAAATAACACTCAGAGATCCTGCTCCACCTAACTTCACAGGCGCTTTTGCCTGGATATGCAAAGCTTCTGCAAACTCCTTGGGGAATAATTTTTCAAAAGGGACAAAAGATGTTTTCAAAACATTTTCTATAAAATCTCTTTCGGAAATCGCCAAAGATGCGCACCATTTTTCAGCATCCTCTTTTCCCCGCAGAGCAGAAGATCTGTTGAAGATATTTTTCCAGATTTTCCTTCTCAGTTCCGGATAAAGATCCGGGCGTTTCAGATATGCGAAAAAAGTAGTTGTAATTTCGGAGATTTTGCTCATACATATATGTTTTGAGTCACAAAAATACAAAAGAATTGTACAAACAATACTTATATTTGCATTTTGAGAATTTTTTTGAAAATACAGATGAATCGAAAAATCAAAGTCCTTTTCCGACACCGTTCTATGGAAATGGGAGGCGTGGAAAAAGTAATCCTGAGCCTTCTGGAAAACCTGGATAAAGACAAATTTGACATTACTCTTCTTGTGAGTCTTTACCAGGGTGAGCTGCGAGATAAAGTTCCGTCTTATATCAATTATATTAAAGTAAATAATGGAAAAGAAGATTTTTCTAAAAATCCGCTAATTCATTACATTCAGCTTTTATTGCGAAGCCTGAAAATAAAATTCTTGGAAAAATTTCCAAATTGGGTAGATCAGATATATCTAGATGAAAAATTTGATGTAGAAATTGCTTCCTCTTACACAGATTTTGAATTTGTCCTCAACAGTTCAAATAAAAATTCTAAAAAAATAGGCTGGTTTCATTCAGATATTACATTCCCTAAATTACAGCCAGCAGTTCCGAAGATTCTAAATCAAATTCCGGAATTTGACTATTTTATTTTTGGTTCTAAGCAGACCAAGGATATCTTCGCGGAGACTTATCCTGATTTTAATTTGCCGGATAATCAAGTGATTCTAAATGCGATTCCAATCAAAGAAATCAAACAAAAGGCTGAAGAATCAGTGCCTGATTTTGGCACTTCTGACCCGGTTTTTGTTTCTGTTGGCAGGTTACATTCCAGAAAAGGATTTCACAAATTGATAGAAGTACATTCTCAATTAATCAAAGATGGCTTCCCACATAAGATCATTATCATTGGCGATGGCGAAGAAAAAGAAAATCTGTCGAATCTTGCACAATCATTGGGGGTAGAAGATTCATTTATTTTGATGGGATCTCTGCTCAATCCTTATCCTTACGTCAAGAATGCAGACTTTTTCATTATGCCATCGGAGTCAGAAGGCTGGCCACTGATTATTGCGGATACTTTGATTTTACAAAAACCAATCATCTCTACTGCTGTTGGTGGAATCCCGGAAATGATAACACATAATGAGAACGGATTCCTCATTAATTATAATACGGACGAAATCTATAATGCTATGAAACAGTTCATGACCAATAAGAATCTAACCGACCATATCAAAGAAGGTTTGAAAAATTCTGAAAATCAGTTTGATAATCAGAAGATTTTTGATGCGATTGAAAATATCATTATTAATTTAGCACAAAAATAAGTGATGAACTTTGTTTACCGAATCATTTTGAAAATCCACACACTTTGGAAAAATATTTACAAAAATGCTTACATAGAGATTTGTAAAGCAAGAGGAATGAAAGTGGGGAAAGATGTCATATTTATAGAAGCTCCCGCGTTTGGCTCAGAACCTTATTTGATAGAAATTGGAGACCGCACAAAAATAACGGCCGGCTGTACATTCATTAATCACGACGGTGCAATGTATGTCATCAGAAGTATGGAAAAATATGCTGATGCAAGAAACTTTGGAAGAATAAAAATTGGGAGTAATTGCTTTGTAGGAAACAACTGTATTTTTCTTCCAAGATCACAAATGGGAAACAACTGTATTCTTGGAGCTGGATCCGTCCTCAATTCCACAATGCCGGACAATTCTGTGTTCGCAGGAACGCCTGCAAAATACATTTGCACCATTGAAGAATATGGGGACAAGGCACTTCAAAATAATATACTGTACCCCCGCGAACTGGAAAAAGACAGATCACAGCTGGATAATTACATCAGAGAAAACCTGCCTCACCAGTACAAACCAGTAAAATAGAAGAACGATTTATTAATTTTAATCATTCAAAACCTATTCTTAACCTAATATTTCTTTTTAAGATGCTTATCTTTGCCAAAATTTAGGAAAAAGTATAATGATTAATATTGCAGCAATTGAATATTATTTGCCGAAAAATATATTAACGAACGAAGATATTTCGAAAGAATTTCCAGAGTGGAGCGCTGAAAAAATCAAGGCAAAAATAGGCGTAGAGTCCAGACATATCGCAGATGACTCTGAGACTGCTTTGGATTTGGCAGTTGAGGCCTGTGAGAAACTTTTTAAGAAATATGACAAAAGCAAGATAGATTTTATTTTATTCTGCACCCAGAGTCCTGATTATTTTTTACCTACAACGGCTTGTATTTTACAAGATAAATTGGGGCTGGCCAAGAACATTGGCGCATTGGATTTTAATCTTGGATGCTCCGGATTTGTTTATGGATTGACATTGGCACAAGGTCTTGTGGCTTCCGGCGTTGCAGAAAATATATTATTGGTTACCTCAGAAACTTACAGCAAATTTTTGGATAAAAGTGATAAATCCAACAGAACTATTTTTGGAGACGGCGCAGCAGTGACTATTGTTGAAAAAGATGATTCTAAAGAGAATTATAAATTTTTAGTAGGCACAGACGGCAGCGGTTTCAACAATCTGATTGTAGAAAAAGGGGCGTCAAGAAATAAAAGTGATGAGCAGCCTACCTTATTTATGAAAGGTCCGAAAATTTTCACTTTCGCGGTGGAAAACATCCCGAATCTGATTCAGGATACACTTAAAAAAAATAAGCTCAAGCTGGATGAAATCGATTTATTCGTTTTCCACCAGGCGAGTTCTTACATGCTGAATTACCTAAGAAACCTTTGTAATATTCCTGAGGAAAAATTCTTTGTTGATATGAAAAACATTGGCAATACTGTTTCGGCAAGTATTCCTATTGCTCTGAAACTGGCTTTTGACCAAGGCAAAATCAAAGAAGGCTTCAAAGTGATGGTAGCGGGCTTTGGTGTTGGCTATTCCTGGGGAGCAGGCGTTTTAGAATTCTAGAATTTGAAAAAGAAAATCCTTATCAGAATTGGTTCTCTTCGTCACGGCGGCGCAGAAAAAGTTCTGGTGACTTTCTTAAAAAATCTTCCAAAAGACAAATACGAAGTTGACTTATTACTCAATCTTTATTCAGGCAAATACTTGACTGATGTTCCGGATTGGGTGAATATAATGTTCCTCAATCGCGGTGAGATGATTACCACCAATCGCCCCAAAGATATTCCAAAAAAAATCTACCGTGTTGTTTATCAGCAATTGCTGAAAAAATATCCGAAGATTCTTTACAAAAGAAAACTAAAGAATAAACAATACGACATAGAGTTCGCAGCCATTCACGGCTTTATGGATGAAGTCCTGAACAGTCCTCTCAGATCTTCTAAAAAACTGATGTGGATTCATAACGATCTCACGCAGGTCAGTGGATATACGCCGGAAAAGATCAGAAGGTTTTTCCATTATGATAAAGTAATGGTGATTTCTGAAAACATCCAGCAGACATTTTTAGATTTAGCAAAAACCGAAGCTGAGAAGCAGAAAATTGTAAGGATTTATAATCCATTGGACACCAATGAAATTCTTGTAAAGTCTGAAGTAAAGATTCAAAAGCCGAAGAATGCTTCGACTCTGCTCAGTATGACAGGTGAAAACCACCAGACATCAGCCATCAACCATCAATCAACTTTTATTTCCGTTGGAACAGTTTTTCCTCAGAAGGGATTTGACCGATTGCTGAATGTTCATAAAAGACTTCTGGATGAAGGTTTCCAACACAAAGTATTGATTGTTGGCGACGGCTATGATTTCGAAAATGTAAAGAAACTTAAAACCGAATTAGGTCTTGACGAAACAGCTACGATGCTTGGTTTTACAGACAATCCTTATCCATATTTCAAAGCTGCAGATTTTTATATTCTGAGTTCCCGATATGAAGGTTTTCCAACGGTTTTATTTGAAGCCATTACACTGAAAAAGAATATTATCGCAACTGATGTTTCGGGCGTTACAGAAATGCTGAAAGGCGGCAAACTTGGCTTAATCACAGAAAATTCTGAAGAAGGAATCTATCAGGGAATGAAACAGGCTCTGACCAATCCGGAAAGTTTCCAAATGTATCAGGACAATTTGCAGAATTACACGATGCCCTTCAATCTGGAAAATTCTGTCAATTCGATAATGGAAATCATTGATAATTTGTAATTTTATCCAATGGGATATTCTATCATTCAAAAAGATTTTTACAGAGAAAGCGGGAAATATCTGTCGACTTTTCAGATTCTGCAAAAGTGTTTCAGTCCCAATCTGCACTACGTCTATATCCTGAGAAAAACTCAAAAACATTATAAAAAACCGATCATTGGCTTGTTTTATAAACTTTTGCTTCGCCATTATCAAATCAAATATGGTTTCCAGATCTATCCTCAGACTCAGATTGGCGAAGGCCTTTATCTCGGACATTGGGGACAATTGGTCATTAATCCAAGGGCTAAAATCGGGAAAAACTGCAACATTGCACAAGGCGTAACCATCGCACAAGCTAATCGCGGAAAAAATGAAGGCGTTCCTGTCATAGGAAACGAAGTCTGGATCGGTCCAAATGCTGTGATCGTCGGAAATATTACAATCGGCAATAATGTTCTGATCGCTCCGAACGCTTATGTGAATACTGATGTTCCCGATAATTCTATTGCTTTGGGAAATCCGGCCGTCATTACTTCGAAAATGAATGCTACAGAGAATTACATCAATAACAAAGTTTAGCCCCAGAAATAGATTTGTAAAATAGCAGACAGGACAGCAATGCTTCTGCTGAAGCAAATGGTTTTTCTACTCAATCGTTTTAGATGTGTTCTTAGATTGAGATTATTTCTTTCGATGCCATTCGTTGCGTATCTTTTGGTAATATGAATCGATTTCGGAATCAGATATTGGTAATTCTTCTGTTGATCAGTACATATCATTGTTGCTTTCGCATTCAATAAGGTTTTCACGACAGCGTTGAGGGTTTTATTATTCCGCTTTCCAATATAGAAAGCTACGGTTTCTTTCGTCACTTTATCAATAGCATATCCAGCCACATCGGATTGCTTTTCGTTCTGATAAAAAACCTCATCTCATCCAACTCATAAGTTCTACCGAATGATAAAACGGGAGGTGAAATATTTTCTGCTATATTTTTAATTCTTCTGAGCAATGTAGCAGCAGAGATTTCTAATATTCTTGCAATAGAGCGGATACCGAGACCTTCTCTAGTTAGTTGGATAATTAGGGAATTAGCATTAGAATGATAAGCTTTGTAAGTATAATAATCCAAAACCTTTTATGACAATCTTTACAGATATACTGTTGCTTTTTGGTTTTTGTAGTCCCGTTTCTAATAATACTGCGAGAATAACAAAAAGGACAAATTTTCGTATCACTAACTTTTATACATCTATAATGACTCTCAATCATTTGCAATGTATTTTTTCTTCAAAAATAAACGAGAGTAGGCAATTCCTATTCTCGTCTATCATATTTTAATTAATTATTTTATTTGATATTCAACGGGTTAATATTTATAATTATTGCTATCACTAAGTTTGATACATTGCCACTTTGAAGCATTACCCTAATCTTTCGGATGTAATTGATATTCATATTTATTTATGAATTTAGATACATCACCCTTATACACCTCTCTAAATGTATTAGAATCTTTTAGTTTATAGATTATTCCTTCTGGATTTCTATTAATTTTTTGGGTTGTTGAAATAGGCTTAAGACGTTTACTAGGTAAATTGTTTACAAAGTTATATTTAATGTCTATTGGTTTCGTGACGATTATTAATTTATTATCATAATTAAAACTTCCAATTTTTTTAGCGCCTCCACAAGATAAACAACCATTAATATTGCTTACAGAAGTTACTACCAAACTATCAGAAAAAGCAAAGACATAATAATATTGACTATTTTGTAACTTATCTACTCCATTAATAATTGCGTAGTACAATTTATCAGAAGCAAAAAAAAGTTTGATTTATTTTCTTTTTTACAAGAAAAAACTATCAATAATAGAGAAAAAAAACGCATTATTTTTTTCATTTTAAAGTATTTATGTTAAGGGGATTTTTATTATTTATAATTAACGGATTTTTATTTGACTTGTTGCCAGGATAAAACTTTATCGGACCACTTTTATTTGTATTATCATATTGCCATAAATGACCATTACCACTATTAGGCGCATATAACATATAATGTTTGGGGTAGCTTCCAGATTTAAAACTAGAATCAATATCATTAAGCACATCATAGTCTCCCCACTCTTTATCAGCCCTCATACTTACTGGAGAAGTAGGATAATCATTATTTTTATGAGAATGTATCTCAAATAATAGTTTTGATAAAGATTGGTCTATAAAATCTCTAGGGGTATGACCAGAATCGTGTCCTGTTAATATTGTGTAAGAAGCTCCATTGCCAACTTTAAATGCATTTAATCCCCATTCTACATTAGAATTTTTAGCAGCAAAACTAAATACACTAGCGGCATCGGAAGCATTTGTAGTTCTACCGTAGCTAATCCCATTAGACTAATCAGGACTGGACAAGGTATTGTTAGCTAAATCTCCGATAATACTACCAGATTCTGGACTTGCTTTCGCTACTGTAACAGGAGTAACATTATTAACATTTCCTTTACTATCTGTCGCAAAGAGTCTATCATCAGACCTATTTTGACTTCCGTCATTAGGGTCAATTCTTTCCACTTTTCCATTTAATAAAAGTTTATAGTCTGTTTCGGGAGCCATTCCTGTTGGGTCTATAAAAGTAATAGGATTATTCCATACATAGCCATAAGGATCAAGCGTTGTTTCACTCATAGGATCGTGTGTCCCAAACCTCCCAATATCCGGCATATAAAATCTTGCGCCGTAATCATACATCCCGGTCTCCTGCAGTTTCTTTCCGTTGTACTTGTAATTCTTATAAGTCGTACTAGGATTATACACCTGCTGCGATCCTCCCAAAGGATTGATGAAGTTCAAGCCAAAATATATTCCAACGTTACCAAAAAGAATTACAATCTAAATTTTTAAAACTGGAACTTATCTTAATTTCACTTTTTAAACTATCAAAAATTTTAAAAGCTGATTCTTTTTCTTCAGGTATATAAAAATTTATTAACTCCTTTTTATGATTAAAAAAAGTACTCCATACATAATCTTCATCATAAAAAGCATGATTATCTTTAGAAGAGTCTTTATTTTCAAAAACTTTCTTTGTCTTTTTTACCGATTTTTTCAAAAAATCTAAATCTTCAAAGGTTTTCCCATCTAGTGAAATTTCGATATTTCCATATTTCATTTTAACTTCTTTAGGAGATATTATTTTTAGCGTTTTTAAATCCCCCCTTGTAAGTGCAAAATCAATGTTATAATTTCCATCATTATCTTTTAAACTAATTATTGTGAGATAATGTTTATTTAGATTAACATCTTTGTTTATCAAATTCTCTATAAAGGAATTTATAATAGGATTTACTGAAAAACAATTATCACTTTTACTAGTTTGAGAAAAAGTATTAAAAAAGATTAATAAAAGTGTAACTATAAAAATTTTAATATCCTTACTCATATGCTTTCGTTGGATTATAATTAATATATATTGTTTTTGTAATTATAATATTTTTAATTATATCCAATATCCTTAAAATCCTTTCCGAATTTAATACTGTATTTTATACGATTAAATATTTTGTAAGCATTATCTTTTTCTTCTGGGATATAAAAATTTATTAATTCATTTTTTTTATTAAATAATAAACTCCAAACATATTCTTCATCAAAAAAACTTAAATTATTTAGTTTCGGATTTTTATTTACAAATGCCTTTTTTGTTTTTTTAATTGATTTTAATAAAAAATTAATATCAGAAATATTTTTGCCCAATAGCAAAATTTTAACATTTCCATAATTAATAAGTACCTTCTTGAAAGAATCATTTTTTTCAAGCCTTGCATTTATATCTCCAACACTAAGATCTAAATCAATATTTTTATTTTCTAATTCATCTTCAATACATATTATTGTCAAAAAATTATTTTTAAGATTAACATCTTTTTCTAAAATATTTTCATAAAAATGTTGATAAAAGGGTTCATAATTATTCTGTTTTTTGTAATATTTTGAGAATAAATTAACATGTGTAGTAAACATGAGAAGATTAAAAGATTTTTTTTTCTAATCATAATAAGCATTTTTAGAATTGTAGTTCATATATTTCCCTTTCAAATAGGTTCTGAATTTAACATTTTTAAAATCTGGGTTTACAGTATTATGATAGTCCGTATTTCCTCTTGCTCCTTCTACATCTGATCTTCTTGGTATATATACTCCATCTTTAACATTCAGCATATATCCACTTGGTAATGTATTACTTGGATGATTATGATCATGATTAGTAAATGTACTAGGATAAAAAGAATCTCCATTGATATTAAAATTCTTCATAAATTGTTTTGGATCAACAAGTGTTTGTGAAGGTAATCCTAAAGTTGATACAACAGAAAACCCTCCTTTATCTGAAGCATATGTTGAATTTGAAAACTCACTCGCACCATTATTATACATATATTCTGCAACTTCTGTTGCTTTTTCTGTATTATTATGAAAACTCAATGTTGTCAGAGTATTTGAGCTTTCACCTTGACGATCTGTATATGTTTCTGACAAGGAAATCTCTTGTTTATTTGCTTCTACATAACCTTTTTCGCCAACTTCAACTCCTTTAGCATCTTCTTTAAGAGTTTTACCATCGCTCTTAAATTGGTTTTCAGCATAAATTACATCGGTATTTGAATCCTGAACTTTTGTCAATTTTCCAGCATTGTCCCATTTAAAAATATCTGTTCCTTGTCTACCATCAGGATCGATAAATCTTAAAGGATTATTATATACATAAGTGTAAGTCGACCAACGTCTAGAAGTTTCCGCCAACGGATCCACAACTCCCCATCTCCCTATATCAGGCATATAAAATCTTGCGCCATAATCATACATCCCGGTCTCCTGCAATTCCTTACCGTTGTACTTGTAGTTCTTGTAAGTTGTACTAGGGTTGTAAACCTGCTGCGAGCCACCTAACGGATTGATAAAGTTCAAGCCAAACGGATAATAATCATTGCTGTCTTCTGTGAAAAGAACGCCGTTCTCATCTCTTCCAAAGTTCAGCCTGGTGTTACCCAGGTGATCCTTGTATTGGTAAATATACCTAAAATTATCATAATCATAAAACCCTTCTGCGGTGGCAAAAAAGCTGGGTGTGGATTGTACTACTTCTACCGGACCGCCGGGACGTGCAACCACCTCTTTCTCTGCCAGTTCAAAGGATTCTCTCTGTCCTGCTGCCGACATCTCTGCAACAGACTGTGTTTCCTGAAGCCCCAGTTCCATTTCCAATGAATAAGGCGTGGTGTAAACAAAGCCGTCCAGGTAATCTGTTTCTATAATCTGGCTGTTGAAAATGAAGGTCTTATGAAGCTTCACTCCGGCTGTCCGTTTTTGGTTATCAGCTCGGGAAGGTTCAGGAAGTTGTATTATTGCCTTATTCAATACGTCCGTATTGAGGTGTTCAATATGGGGCTATTGAATGTCTCAATACAAGGCTATTGAATCCAATATGTATACTTCCAAACAAAGATGTTTTATCTGCTCGGATAACATCATCACTAACTCTGATGCACCTGTTATGATCCTCAATCATTTACAGTATATTTTTTCTCCAAAAATAAACAAGAGCAGGGTTTACCTACTCTCGTTTTATAATTATACATTTGTTATTTTAATTGACTTTCAATAAGTTATTATTTAAATCATTGGCATCACTAACTTTGAAGCATTACCCGTTGTACTTGTATTTCTTATAAGCCGTAGAATGATTTTACCATATTTTTATTATCCCTTTCTGATTCTGCATTCCTTCTATCCCAATTCTAATGGTATCTTTTAAGTATGGTTGTTTTAAATATCCCCAATTTACATCTGAACTGTCTATTTTCACTCTATCTTCTGGAAAAATATTCAAAACAATAGAATCTTTTTTATTCCTCTCATAACCCAAATTGTAAGGATATTTGGTATAAGTATCAACTTTTGTCTTTTTCATAGAATGATATCCATACCTAAAACCTTTTTCGATATAAGGTTTAAAATAAAACCCATTTAAATTAGCAGAATCAACGATTTTATAATTAAGTTTATTTACATAAACATTACGTTTTTTAGATTCGTTGATAGAAGATGTACCAACTCTATATTTCCAAACTTCTCGTCCATACCATCCTGTATACAAATTAAGAGCAGCATACAGACCATATAAAATCCCAATAGATAATACCGAGATTAATATAAATTTTAAAATATTTTTCATTTTTACAATATTAATCATCAATATTACGATCAACTTCTTTCACTTCTCCCACTATTATAGTGGGTCTTGTTTTGATTTCATTTCCCTTAGGAAGAAGAAAAAAATTACC
>Ga0308157_10002314_pt1 | contig 32017 bp, 25 predicted proteins | sample PhyBR1_FD_201035 | JGI IMG/M metagenome (GOLD analysis project Ga0308157, IMG submission 201035) | Phyllosphere microbial communities from UC Gill Tract Community Farm, Albany, California, United States - DLSLB.R1 | ecosystem: Host-associated > Plants > Phyllosphere > Unclassified | place: USA...
TCGGATCCGAATGGTCGGAGCGGATCGCGCTGCACGGCGCGTCCCGCCTGCACGACTATGCGAGCGGCGTGCTCGAAGGCCTCCCGGCCATCACGCACAACCGGCTGGGGGCGGGCGAGGCGATCTACATCTCGACGAAGCTCGAGCAGGGCTCGCGCGACGAGTTCTTCGCGGCTCAGATGGCGCGCATCGGCGTGGCCCCGGTTCTCGCGGGAGCGGCCGAACTCGGCGTGGAGGCCATCGTGCGGCGCGGCAGAGAGTACGACTACATGTTCCTGCTCCATCACGGCACCGACGCGGTCGCCGTGTCCGGACGGGGCACCGAACTGCTGACATCGACCGACCTCGCGAACGATCTCGCGCTCGCGCCCGGGGGAGTCGCCGTCATCCGCATGTCCGGTGCGGACGACATCGCGATCGCTTCGGCCACACCAGGAGAGAAATGAAATTCACCGACGGATTCTGGATGCTTCGCCCCGGAGTCGACGCGCTGTACGGGCGCGAGACCTACGATCTGTGGGCGGAAGGACGAACGCTCCGCGCGACGGTTCCGACGAAGGTCATCGAGCGGCGCGGCGACACCCTGAACAGGACGACGCTCACGGTTTCGCTGCACTCGCCGCTGCCGGGCGTGATCGGCGTGCGCATCGACCACCACCAGGGCGGACGCGAGGAAGTCGGCTTCGGTCTCGTCGGAGCGGAGGAAGGGCACGGGGACGTCACGATCGACGACGGCGAGGGCCGCCTCGTCTCCGGCGGCATCACCGCGACGATCTCGCGCGGGGCGCCGTGGAGCCTCACCTTCACGGAGACGGAATCCGGCCGCGTGCTGACCTCGAGCGGCGAGAAGTCGCTCGGATACATCGAGCTCTCCGGCGACGCGCAGGTCGACGGCGGGCTCTTGGGCGACGTGCGGGGCGACATCGAGCACGCCAACCGCGGCGCGTACCTGCACGAACAGCTCTCCCTCGGCGTGGGCGAGCTCGTCTACGGCCTCGGAGAACGGTTCGGTCCGCTGGTCAAGAACGGCCAGTCGGTCGAGATCTGGAACGCGGACGGGGGCACGTCGAGCGAGCAGGCGTACAAGAACGTTCCGTTCTATCTCACCAACCGCGGGTACGGCGTGCTCGTCGATCACCCGGGCCACGTCTCGTACGAAGTCGGTTCGGAGATCGTCGAGCGCGTGCAGTTCTCCGTCGCGGGGGAGACGCTCGAGTACTTCGTCTTCGCGGGCGGCGATCCGGCGAGCGTGCTCGAGCGCTATACGGCGCTGACCGGCCGGCCGGCGAATGTCCCAGGGTGGTCGTACGGTCTCTGGCTCTCGACGAGCTTCACGACCGACTACGACGAGGACACCGTCACGCGATTCATCGACGGCATGGCCGAGCGGGACATCCCGCTCGACGTGTTCCACTTCGACTGCTTCTGGATGCGCGAGTTCAACTGGTGCGACTTCGAATGGGATCCCCGGGTCTTCCCGGACCCCGAGGGCATGATCGACCGGCTGCACGCGCGCGGGCTGCGGATCTGCGCATGGCTCAACCCCTATATCGGCCAGCGCTCGCCGCTGTTCGCCGTGGGCAAGGAGCGCGGATACTTCGTGAGACGGCCGGACGGATCCGTGTGGCAGTGGGACATGTGGCAGGCCGGCATGGCTCTCGTCGACTTCACGAATCCCGAGGCGACGGCGTGGTACCAGGACCATCTGCGTCGCCTCATCGCGCAGGGCATCGACACGTTCAAGACCGACTTCGGCGAGCGGATCCCCGTCGATGTGACGTTCTTCGACGGGTCGAGTCCCGAGCGCATGCACAACCTGTACGCGCAGCTCTACAACGAGGCGGTCTTCGAGGTGCTCGAGGAGGCCCGAGGGTCGGGCGAGGCCGTGCTCTTCGCGCGCTCGGCGACCGCCGGCGGGCAGCGCCTTCCGGTGCACTGGGGCGGTGACAACTCGTCGTCGTTCGAATCGATGGCCGAGACGCTTCGCGGCGGCCTCTCGCTCGCGATGAGCGGTTTCGGGTACTGGAGCCACGACATCGGGGGCTTCGAAGGGATGCCCGACCCGGCGGTGTTCAAGCGCTGGGTCGCGTTCGGCCTCATGTCGAGCCACAGCCGATTGCATGGCTCGCAGAACTACCGCGTGCCGTGGCTGTTCGACGAGGCCGAGGGGAGGGACGAGACGGATCCGCAGAGCGCTGTGGCCGTGATGCGACGGTTCACGAAGCTCAAGTCCGCGCTCATGCCGTACATCTTCGCCGCCGGCCTCGAGGCGCACGACTCGGGCACTCCGGTCATGCGGCCCATGCAGCTCGCCTTCCCCCAGGACCGCAATGCCGACTATCTCGACCGGCAGTACATGCTCGGCCCTGACGTGCTCGTCGCCCCCGTGTTCTCGGAAGAAGGCGTCGTCGACTTCTATCTGCCCGCGGGCGGGTGGACGAACCTGCTGACGGGCGAGACCGTCTCGGGCGGCGCGTGGCGCACGGAGCGCCACGCGTTCGACAGCCTGCCGATCTACGTGCGCGCGGGAGCGGCGCTCGCGACCGGCAATGGCGCGCATGGGGCCGATTACGACTACCTCGACGGGCTCGTCCTGCGGGTGTTCCCGGGTGCCGCCACGCGCATCACGACCGTCACGGCGGCGGACGGCCGAGAGGCAGTCTTCACCGTGGAACAGACCTCGACCAGCGTTCGCGTATTGTCACGCGATCTCGCCGTGTACTCCGTCGCGATCGCGAACGGCGAGGCCGTGGCGACGACCACGGGAGCCGTGGAGATCGCTCTGTGACAGCACGGACCCGCGCGTCCTCGCGGATGCGCACGAACCGCGAACGACCCGATACTATGGGAGCGTTCCCACACACGACCAATGGAGGCCGCACGATGACCGACTACCGCAATGTCCCGCTGACGTTCCCCCGCGAGTTCCTCATCGGATCCGCGACCGCGTCGTACCAGGTGGAGGGCGCGGCCCATGAGGACGGACGCACGCCATCGATTTGGGACACGTTCTCGCACACGCCGGGACGCGTATGGAACGGCGACACCGGCGACGTCGCCTGCGATCACTACCACCGCCTCGACGAGGACCTCGACCTCATGGCCGGTCTCGGGCTCGAGGCCTACCGCTTCTCGATCTCATGGTCGCGCGTGCTGCCGGGGGCGGGCAGCACGGTCAACCCCGCCGGCATCGACTTCTACTCGCGCCTCGTCGACGGGCTCCGCGCCCGCGGGATCCGCCCCATCGCGACGCTCTACCACTGGGATCTCCCGCAGGAACTCGAAGATGCGGGCGGCTGGCCCAACCGCGACACCGCCTACCGCTTCGCGGAGTACGCCGCGCGCACGGTCGAGCACCTCGGCGATCGCGTGGACACCTGGTCGACCCTCAACGAGCCGTGGTGCACCGCGTACCTCGGCTATGGATCCGGCGCGCACGCGCCCGGCCGCACGAACGAGGCCGATGCGCTCGCCGCCGTGCACCACCTGAATCTCGCCCACGGGCTCGCCGTCCCCGAGATCCGGCGCGAGGCGACGAACGACCCCGATCTGTCCGTCACGCTCAACTTCCACGTTCCGCGCGGCGAGAAGGAGGCGGCGAGCCGCGTCGACGCGCTCGCGAACCGCGCCTTCACCGGGCCGATGCTGCGGGGCCGCTACGACGACGACCTGCAGGAGATCACGCGCAGCGTGACCGACTGGTCGTTCGTGCGCGACGGCGACCTCGAGCAGATCCGCCAGGACATCGACGTGCTCGGCGTCAACTACTACTCGACGGTCACGGTGCGCAGCTGGGACGGCACGGGCGAGAAGGTCACCAACGACGGGCACAAGAACGTCGGCGGATCGCCGTGGCCGGGCCTCGACGACGTCGAGTTCCTGCAGCAGGAGGGGCCGTACACCGACATGGGGTGGAACATCGCTCCCGACGGGCTCGAAGAGCTGCTGCTGTCGCTGAAGGAGCAGTTCCCGGAGCAGCCGCTCATGATCACCGAGAACGGGGCCGCCTTCGCCGACACCGTCACCGAGACGGAAGACGGTCCGCGCGTGCACGACGCCGAGCGCACCGACTACCTCGCCCGGCATTTCGGCGCCGCGAAGCGCGCGATGGATCAGGGCGTCGATCTGCGCGGCTACCTCGTGTGGTCGCTGCTCGACAACTTCGAGTGGGGCTACGGCTATTCCAAGCGCTTCGGCATCGTGCGCGTGAACTACGCGACGGGGGAGCGCACGATCAAGGACAGCGCTCGCTGGGTCGCGGGCGCGATCACCGCAAAGAACGGCTGACCGACGCGCACCGCGCGCCTCAGGTGCGCGGTGCGCCCGTTGACGCCCGGATGACCAGCTCGGACGGCATGCGCACGTGGTCGGGCTCGGCGTCGTCCTCGATCATGCGCACGAGCAGATCGACCGCGGCGCGCCCCATGTCGACGAGGGGCTGGCGCACGGTCGTGAGCGGCGGGGTCGCCGAGGCGGCTGCGGGGATGTCGTCGAACCCGACGACGGAGAGGTCCTGAGGCACGCGCAGTCCGCGCGCGGTCGCGACGCGGATCGCCTCGATCGCAGAGACGTCGTTCGACGCGAAGATCGCCGTCGGCGGCTCTGCGAGGTCGAGCAGCGCCGACGTTCCCTCGGCCGCTTCGGCCTGTTGGAACTCGCCCGTGACGATGAGGGACTCGTCGATGTCGAGCTCGGCCGAGGCGAGCGCCTCGCGATACCCCTCCTCGCGAAGCCGTGCGGACTCCAGGTCGTCGCGGCCTCGCAGGTAGCCGATGCGCCGGTGCCCGAGGGCGATGAGGTGCGCGGTCGCCTCCCGCCCGCCGCTCAGGTTGTCGGTGTCGACGACGGCGGGCCCCGCCGGGCCCGCGTGCGGGTCGATCGACACCATCGGCATGTCGGCCTCCGGCGGTTGCACGGTCGGCGTCACGACGACAGCGCCATCGATGAGCGTGCCGCCGAGCCTCGACAGCGATCGCGCCTCCCACCCGTGATGGGACCCCGTCGAGACGGCGCCCGCGTAGGCCAGAACGTCGTAGCTCGTTCCCCTCAGCGCGTCGGAGACGCCGTGCAGCAGCTGCAGGGCGAAGGGCTCGAACTCGGCCACCAGCACGCCGATCACGTGCGTGCGGCTGCGCCGCATCGATGTGGCGACGAGCGAGCTCGCGTACCCGAGCTCCGTCACGATGCTCATGACGTGCTCCTGCGTCGCGGCCGCGACGCCGTCGCGACCGTTGATGACCTTCGACACGGTGGCGACCGACACGCCCGCCGCACGCGCGACGTCGGTGATCGTGGTGCGCCCGCGCGACGCGGAGCCGATGGTGCTCATGATGTCCCTACGCTAGTCCTCGCCGTGCGGGCACTCCGCCGCGGCATGATGTAAAACGTTATCGATAACGATTGACATCCTGCCACATTCCTGCGAAGGTCGGCATGCACGACGGCGATCGACGCCGGAAGCGCAACGCACTCGAAGAGGAGAACTGCAATGAACGCGCGAAAGAACTGGACCGCGGCGATCACGATCGCTGCGGTGGCGACCCTCGGACTCGCCGGCTGCTCGGGCGGCGGCGGATCCGGCGGTGACGACGACTCGCTCGATGTGTGGCACAACTCGACCACGGGGCCCGGCAAGGAGTACTGGGAAGAGGTCGGTGCCGCATTCGAGGAGGAGACCGGCGTCGCCGTGAACACCACGTCGGTGCAGAACGAAGACCTCGACGGCAAGCTGCAGACCGCGGCGAACTCGGGCGACATGCCCGACGTGTTCCTCGCCCGGGGCGGTGGCAAGACCGCCGACATGGTCGACGCAGGCGTCGTGAAGGACCTCACGGACCTCATCACCGACGAGACGCGCACCGCGATCGGCGACGCCGCGTTCAGCGCCTTCACGATCGACGGATCCGTCTACGCCGTGCCGACGTCGGTGCTGCCGGAGGGGATCTTCTACAGTCAGGATCTGTTCGACCAGGCGGGCATCTCCGAGACGCCCACGACCTTCGACGAGCTGAACGACGCCGTGTCGAAGCTGCGCGACGCAGGCACGGAGCCGATCGCGCTCGGCGGCAAGGCCGCGTGGCCGGCCGCCCACTGGTACTACTCGTTCGCGCTGCGCGCCTGCTCGCAGGAGACGCTCGAGACGATCGCCTCAACGCTCGACTTCTCGGACGGCTGCTGGCTGGAGGCGGCGGAGCAGCTCGAGGACTTCGCCGCGACCGATCCCTTCAACAAGGGATTCCTCACGACCGACGCGCAGGAGGGCGCCGGGTCCTCGGCGGGCCTCCTCGCCAACCACAAGGCGGCGATGGAGCTGATGGGCGGGTGGAACGTCGGCGTCATCGCCTCGCTCACGCCCGATGAGGAGCCCCTGCCGGACCTCGGATGGTTCCCGCTGCCCGCCACGGACGGCGGCGACGGAGACCCCACCGCGATCATGGGCGGCGCGGACGGATTCGCCTGCTCCGCCGACTCGCCCCCGTCGTGCGAGGAGTTCCTGAACTTCATCATCCAGCAGGAGTGGCAGGAGAAGTACGCGACCGCGTTCAACTCGATCCCGGCCTCGGCCGAGGCGCAGTCGGCGGTCACCGATCCGGCGCTGCTGCCGATCATGGACGCGTACAACGACGCGTCGTACATCGTGCTCTACCTCGATACGCTGCTGGGCCAGAACGTCGGAAACGCGCTCAACACCGCCGTCGTCGAGATGCTCGCGGGCAGCGGAACGCCGCAGTCGATCATCGACACGGTCACCGACGCCGCCGCGCGCGGCTGAGGGGCCGCGGCATGGCACGTCGCGCCGATTGGCGTGTGCGCGGGGAGATCGCGCTCCTGGCGGGGCCGGGGATCCTGATCTTCGTCACGTTCGTGATCCTCCCCGTGCTCATGGCCGCGTTCTACGGCTTCTTCCGCTGGAAGGGGTTCGGCTTCCCCGACGATTTCGTCGGCTTCGACAACTACCTGCTCATCCTGAAGGACCAGAACTTCCGCGACGCGGTGGGGCACAACCTGTTCATCATGGTGGCCTCGCTGATCCTGCAGGGGCCGCTCGCCATCCTGTTCGCGCTGCTGATGAACCAGCGCATGCGCGGTCGCAGCCTGATCCGGGTGCTCATCTTCGTGCCGTACGTGATCAGCGAGGTCGTTGTCGGCACCGGATGGTCGCTCATGCTGCGCGACACGGGCGCGCTCAACTCGATGCTCGAGAAGCTCGGACTCGAGGGTCTGGCCCAGTCATGGATCGCGGACCCGTCCGTCGCGATGGGCACTCTGATGTTCATCATCAGTTGGAAGTACATCGGATTCGCCGTGATCCTCATGCTCGCGGGGCTGCAGTCCATCCCCGAAGAGCTCTATGAGGCCGCCGCGATCGACGGGGCGAGCTTCTGGCAGACCCAGTGGCGCATCACGCTTCCGCTGCTCGGCCCGACCATTCGCATCTGGGCGTTCCTATCGATCATCGGATCCCTGCAGCTGTTCGACCTGGTCAACATCATCTGGGGGCAGTACGTCGCCGCGACCGCCGGAACGTCGACCATGGCGACCTACATGTATCAGAACGGCCACCTCGCCGGGAACTACGGGTTCGGCAACGCCGTCGCGGTGCTGCTGTTCCTCATCTCGCTCGTGATCGCGCTGGCATATCAGCGGTTCGCGCTCCGGCGCGATACAGCGGGCGCCGTCACGGGGCCGAGCGGAAGGAAGAAATCATGACTGCAACCGCCGTCGCCATCCGCGCGACGCCCGCGAAGGGCGGACCGCGACGCGGCCGCACACGCGGCGCGAGCCCCTGGGTGTACCTCTTCGCCACGGTGCTCGTGGCGGTGTGCGTCGGGCCCGTGCTCTACGTCATTATCGGCGGATTCCGCACGAACGCGCAGATCACCCAGGATCCGTCGGGCTGGCCCGCGCCGTGGGTGGTCTCGAACTACACGTCGGTGCTCGGCAGCGGCGAGTTCTGGGTCGCCATGGGCAACTCGACGATCTCGGCCGGTGCCACGACGCTCGGCACGGTCGCCCTGGGCGTCATGGCGAGCTACGTGATCGCCAGATACGACTTCGTCGGCAGAGGTGCGATGTACTCGCTGTTCGCAGCGGGGCTCATGTTCCCCGTCACCGTGGCGATCACGCCGCTCTACCTGCTCGTGCGCAATCTGGGCCTCGTGAACTCGCTCGCGGGCATCATCCTGCCGCAGATCGCGTTCGCCCTGCCCACGACGGTCATCATCCTCGTGCCGTTCCTGCGCGCGATCCCGAAGGAGCTCGAGGAGGCGGCGTCGATCGACGGCGCGAGCCGCCTCGGATTCTTCTGGCGCATGGTGATCCCGCTCAGCCTGCCCGGCGTCATCACGGTCGGCATCCTGTGCTTCGTCACGACGTGGAACGGCTACATCCTGCCGCTGTTCATCCTGAACGACACCTCCTTGTTCACGCTGCCGCTCGGCGTGCAGAACTTCGCCTCGCAGTACTCGGTCGACACGGCCCGGGTGCTCGCCTACACATCGCTGTCGATGATCCCCGCGCTGATCTTCTTCAGTCTGTTCGAGAAGCGCATCGTCGGCGGCCTCACGGGCGCCGTGAAGGGGTGAGTGATGTGACGGCATCCGAACGGGCGAACGCCCTGCTGGCCGAGATGACGCTCGAGGAGAAGGCCGCACAGATCGTCGGCTACTGGCTCGATCAGGACGGTGCGGTCGTCGCCCCCATGGCCGACGAGCTCGCGTCCGGCGACACGCGCGGACTCGCCGACATCACGCGCGATGGGATCGGACACTACACGCGCGTCTACGGTACGCGTCCCGTCGAACCGGCCGCGCGGGCCGCATGGCTCGTGGAAGAGCAGCGCCGTCTCGTGCGCGAGACGCGGCTCGGCATCCCCGCGCTCGTCCACGAGGAGTGCCTCACCGGGCTCGCGGCGTGGAAGGCGGCGACGTTCCCGACCCCGCTCGCGTGGGGTGCCTCGTTCGACCCGGATCTCGTCGCGGAGATGGCGGCGCTCATCGGCGAGTCGATGCGCGCGCTCGGCGTGCATCAGGGCCTCGCGCCGGTGCTCGACGTGGTGCGCGATCCGCGGTGGGGCCGCGTCGATGAGTGCATCGCGGAGGATCCGTACGTCGTCGGCACGATCGGCACGGCGTTCGTGCGCGGCATGCAGTCCACGGGGATCCACGCGACGCTGAAGCACTTCCTCGGGTACTCCGCGTCGCAATCGGGGCGCAACCACGCGCCCGTGCATGCGGGACCGCGGGAGCTCGCGGACGTGTTCCTGCCGCCGTTCGAGATGGCGCTGCGCGACGGCGGCGCGAAGAGCGTCATGAACAGCTACACGGAGATCGACGGCGTGCCCGTGGCGGCGTCGTCCGAGCTGCTCAGCGACCTGCTGCGCGGCGAGCTCGGGTTCGACGGAGTCGTGGTGTCCGACTACTTCGCCGTCGCTTTCCTCGAGATGATGCACGGCGTCGCGCGTGATCGCAGCGAGGCGGCCGAGCTCGCGCTCTCCGCCGGCATCGATGTGGAGCTGCCGAGCGGGGACGCCTACCTCGAACCGCTGATCGAGCGGGTGCGCGACGGGCGCACGCCGGAGGCGCTCCTCGACGCTGCGGTGCTGCGGCTGCTCGTCCAGAAGGAGGAATTGGGGCTGCTCGAGCCCGATGCGTTCGACGCCGATCCGCCCGCCGAGATCGACCTCGACACTCCGCGGCACCGTGAGACGGCGCGGCGACTCGCGGAGGAATCGGTCGTCATGCTGTCGAACGACGGCGTGCTGCCGCTGGCCGCGCCGCGGCGTGTGGCCGTCATCGGTCCGAACGCCGATCGCACTGCGGCTCTGCAGGGGTGCTACTCCTTCCAGAACCACGTGCTCGCGCACCATCCCGATGCCCCCGTCGGAATCGAGATGCCCACCGTGCGGGAGGCGCTCGCCGCGCGCTGCGAGGTCGTCTATGCCGTCGGATGCGAGGTCGAGGGCGACGACCGAGCTGGGTTCGATGAGGCGGCGGCGCTCGCCTCTTCGTCGGACGCCGCGGTCGTGGTCGTCGGCGATCAGGCCGGCCTGTTCGGCCGCGGCACCGTAGGGGAGGGCAACGACGCGGCGTCGCTCGAGCTGCCGGGCGTGCAGCGCGAGCTCGTGGAGCGCCTGGTCGCGACGGGGACCCCGGTCGTGATGGTGCTGCTCACCGGGCGGCCCTATGCGATCGGCTGGGCCCTCGACGGCGAGCACCGCCCCGCAGCCGTGCTGCAGTCCTTCTTCCCCGGCGAAGAGGGCGGCACGGCGATCGCGCGGATCCTCGCCGGAGACGTCTCCCCGTCGGGTCGCCTGCCCGTGACCCTTCCGGCGTCGGCGGGAGCGCAGCCGTACGGCTATCTGCGCCCCGTGCTCGGCGGCCCGTCGAGCGTGACCTCGGCGGACCCGACGCCCGTGCGCCCGTTCGGCTTCGGCCTGACGTACGCCGCGTTCGAGTACTCGGACTTCTCGTGCGGCGCGGTCGAGGACGACGCGTTCTCGGCGTCGGTGACCGTGACGAACACGTCGGCGGTGCGGGCGACCGAGATCGTGCAGCTGTACGGGCGCGATGTGGTGGCCTCCGTCACCCGGCCCGTCGCACAGCTGCTCGGCTATGCGCGCGTCGACCTCGAGCCGGGACAGGCGCGCACGGTCGCGTTCGACGTGCCGCTCACCCGGTTCGCGTTCAGCGACCGCCGCATGCGGCGCGTCGTCGAAGCGGGCGAGGTCGAGGTCTGGGCCGGCCGGGACGCCGAGACGGAGGCGACCGAGCGCGCGTCGTTCGAGATCCCGGGCATGCACGTCACGGCGGGCGCCCGGAGGCTCGTCGAGGTCGTCGTGGAGTAGCGGGCTGCGCCGGTCGTGCCCGATAAGCTGTCAGCCACAACGTAAGGGGACGGCATGGGCAGCGGATCGAACGTCGAGGGCGTGCGCCGGGCGAACCTCGGCGCGATCCTGCGCCTCGTGCACCACCGCGGTCCGCTCTCGCGCGCCGCGCTGACGCAGGAGACGGGGCTCAACCGCTCGACGATCGGGGGCCTCGTCACGCGGCTCGCCGAGCACGGCCTCGTCTCGGAGCAGGAGCCCGACCCGACCCGTCGCGTCGGCCGCCCGTCGCCGACCGTCGTGCCGGCCGACGGCGTGGTCGCCGTCGCGGTCAACCCCGAGGTCGATGCGCTCGAGATCGGCGCCGTCGGCTTCGGCGGCGCCGTGCGCGCGCGGGTGCGCCAGGAGACCGATCACGTGCTCTCGCCCGAGGAAGTGGCGGAGCGCGTCGCCGTCGTGATGGCGCAGTGGCGCTCAGGGCCGCTGCGCGGGGCCCGGATCCTCGGCGTGGGCGTCGCGGTCCCGGGGCTCGTGCGGGCCGCCGACGGCATCGTGCGCAATGCACCGCACCTCAGATGGTGCGACGTCGACATCGCCGCGCTCGTGACCGCGGCGACCGGGGTGCGCGCCGCGGCCGGAAACGACGCCTCGCTCGGCGCGATCGCCGAGTGGCTGTTCGGCGCGGCGCAGAACCATGACGACGTGATCTACCTCAACGGCGGCCCGAGCGGCATCGGCGGCGGCGTGATTCTCGGTGGCCGAAGCGTGTCGGGCACGGGCGGATACGCCGGCGAATGGGGCCAGAACCGGCCGAGCGTCGACGACGAGGCCGACCGGCGCGTGCCGGGCGGCGTGCTCGAAGACGAGGTCAACCGCAAGCGGCTCTTCGACGCGCTCGGCGCGCACGACGACGCCTCCCTCGCGGCCGCCCTCGAACGGCCGGAGCCCGGCGAGGCGGCGCGCCAGCGCCGCATCCTCGCCGCCACCCTCGCGAACGCCGCCAACGCGCTCGATCCATCGGTGGTCGTGCTCGGCGGCTTCCTCGCAGCTCTTCGAGGAGCGGACCCCGTCGCGTTCGACGATTCCGTGCGGGCGCAGATGCTCGCCGCTCCGGCCGAGGATCTCGAGATCTCGGCGGCGGCGCTCGGCGCCGATCGCCTGCTGATCGGAGCCGCCGAGCTCGTCTTCGAGACGCTGATGGCCGACCCGGTCGCCTAGCGACCGGCTACGTCGATGCGCCGATCGCCCAGACCCGCGGCAGGTCGGCGCCGTTGACGACGAGGTCGCCGATCAGGCGGGCCTTGAACACGCGCGGGTTGTGGTTGCCCGCCGTACGCGCGTTGCGCCAATGGCGGTCGAGGCCCTTCTTCGCGCTCGTGCCCGAGGCCGCGAGCGCGTCGAACGCGTGGCTGATCGCATCGACCGCGAGGGGCGTGAGGGCGACCTGCGCCTGCGCTGAGGCGAGCTCGGCACGGTCGTTGGCGGCCTCGTCCTCGTCTTCGGTGATCTCGCCGCGGCGCAGCGCGAGGGCCGATTCGTACGCCTCCTGCAGCGCGTCCGACACGCGCTGCACGGCCGCGGCGGCCACGAACGCTGCCGAAGAGACCTCGCCGATCACCTGCAGCAGCTGCGGATCCTCGGCGGCGACGTTCGCGGCCGCGTGGCTGAAGGTACGGGTGCGGTTCTTTACCTCGCGCCCGAAGTCGGCCTCGGCTCCGCGCACCGAGCCGGCGAGCACGGCCAGCAGCACCTGCTGGTAGAAGGCGGTCTGGTATTTGAAGCGGGTGTCGAAGTCGATGAGGTTCTCCTCGTCGACGACCGCGTCGGTGAAGGTCGACGTGCCGGTGCCCGTGGTGCGCTGGCCGAAGCCGTCCCAGTCGTCCGCGAGCGCGACGCCGGCCTGATGACGTCTCACCGCCGCGATCACGCGCTTTCCGGTGTCGGTGCGCTCGGCGTAGGTGTCGAGCCAATCGGCGAAGATCGAGCCGGTCGAGTAGTACTTGGTGCCGTTGATGCGGAACCCGCCCTGGCCGTCGGGCGCGACCTTCGTGATCACGTCGCCGACCTTGACGGTGCCGACCTCGGTCCACGAGTTTCCGACGAGCTCGCCCTCGACGAATCGCGTGAGCCACGCGTCGCGGCCGGGTCCCGGTTCGGCGACGAGCCGGTCCTCGACGAAGGCGAAGTGCGCGCGCAGCGCCTGAGCGATGTTCGAGTCGGCGGCTGCGAGGTCGACGAACAGCTCGAACAGCTCGGGCAGTGTCGCTCCTGCGCCCCCGTGCGATTCGGGCACCCGCACGGCGCCGAAGCCGTCGCGCGCCAGCGCCGCGATCTCGTCGTACGGCAGCGCGCCGGTGCGGTCGCGCTCGACGGCGCCGGCCGCGATCCGTTCGAAGTGGGGGCGGAACCTCGCGCGCAGCGCGGCGAGACGATTCGGGGTGGCGACGGTCGCGGTCATGCGGGATCCCTCCGGTCGGGTGCGGAACGGGATGAGTCAAGCATCGGCGCCCGCGACGGGGAACCCCGCCCGTCATGTGAGGGAACGAGCGGTAACACACCGTCGCAATCGGGGTCCGCGCCTCACACCCGCGCGACGACCGCGTTGTCGAGCTGATCGGTATCGATGTCCTCGCGGCCCGTCTTGGCCGTGAGCAGCACCCAGGCCACGCCGTGATCGGGGTGCACGTAGAACTCGGTTCCCGCCCACCCGCCGTGCCCGAACCCATCGACCGAAATGAGGCCCGGACCGCGGCTGCGCAGGTTCGCGGTGAAGCCCCAGTCCTGCCCGCGTGCGGCGGGATAGGGATCCATCCGCGCCATCCCGGTCGTCGTCGGGCGGCGCAGCAGGTCGAGGCCCGCGGGCGTGAGCACGCCGGCGGTGCCGTCGCGGTGCGTGCGCAGCAGGTCGGATCCGAGGCGGAGCAGATCCTCTGCGCGGGCGAACAGCCCGGCGCCGGCCGCGCGCGTGGCGACGAACCGGTCCCAGTCGAGATCGGACTCCTCGATGCCGTCGACCGGCACGTACTCCTGCGGATCCAGCGTGATCCCCGTCGCGCCGATCGATGCGCCCCACTCGGCGATGCCGGCATCCCACCTCCGGCCGGTCGCGTGCTCGTAGAGCGCGGCGATGCCCTCGTAGGCGAGCGTCGAGTAGCGCGACGCGGATCCGGCGGGGAAGTCGCGCCCGCGCGTGAGCAGTTCGGTGGAGAGCGGCACCGCCGTGTCGAGCGGGGGCTCCGTGATGCCCGACGAGTGGCTGCCGAGGTGCCACAGGCGCACGACGTCGTCGCGGCCCCGCCCGAACTCGGGCAGCGCATCGGTCAGCGGCGTCTGGGGCGTGAGGAGGCCGCGCTCGATCGCTCGCGTCGCGGTGATGCCCGTGAGGATCTTCGTGATCGAGAACAGGGGATAGGTCGCGTCCGCGGCGACCGGGCCGAACGCCTCGAGGGCGCGGGTCCCGTCGGCATCGGCCACGCCGAGCACGGCATGCGGCAGGCGGCCGGCATCGACGTGGCGCTTCGCCCAATCGAAGGCGGCGGTGAACTCGATCATCTGTTCTCCTCTATGAAAATCGCATCCCGAGGCCGACCTGCGGGCCGCCCGTCGCCACGCCGTCGGAGATCACGAGGCCCGTCGGCGCCTCGAGCGCGCCGAGTTCGGCGAAGCCCGCCTCCTCGACGTCTTCGACCCACGTCTTCTCGGGAAGAGTGTAGGCGAGCTGCGCAGACAGCTCGGGCAGCAGGTGCGGCGCGAGGCCCACGCCGCGTTCGGATGCGAGCGCCGCGATGTCGAGGAAGGGGGTGATCCCGCCCACGCGCACGATGTTCGGCTGGATCACGTCGACCGCTCCCGCGTCGATCGCGTCGCGGAACTGGTGGATGGTGTGCCGGTTCTCGCCCAGGGCGATCGGCACGTCGATCCGCCGGCGCAGCTCGGCGTGGGCCGCGATGTCATCGGCGCGCAGCGGCTCCTCGATCCACGCGGGCGAGAACGCCGCGAGGCGCTCCATGGCCGATGTCGCGGCGTCGAGGCTCCATCGCTGGTTCGCGTCGATCATGAGCGTGCGGGCGGGGCCGAGCACCTCGCGCACAGCGGCGACGCGTTCGACGTCGCGGGCGAGGTCGGGGCTGCCGACCTTGAACTTCACGGCCGAGAACCCGGCGGCGACCCAGCGGCGGGCCTGCGCGACGAGGTCGTCGAGCGTGTAGTGCAGGTTCACGCCGCTGCCATAGGCGGGGAGCGCGTCGTGCCGGCGGCCGATGAGGTCGGTGACGCTCTGGCCGCGGCGGTGCGCCCGCAGATCCCACAGCGCGAGGTCGAGCCCCGCGAGCGCGATCGTCGTGAGTCCCCCGCCGCCGGCCTCGTGCAGATGCGCCCACGCGTCGTGCCAGATCGACGGGTCGGCGGGCCGGCCGACGGCGAAGGCGGAGATGTCGTGCGTGAGGAGCGCATGCACGGCGTGCGCACCGATCGAGGGGGTCCAGGAGAACCCGCGGCCGGTCGCCCCGTCGGACGCGGTGACGACGACCTCGATCACGCGGATCTCGGTCACCTCGGGACCCCACGGGCGCGACAGCGGGATCTCGACGAGGCGGGTCTCGAGCGCGGCGATCGTCGCGGTCACCCCGTCGTCCCCGTGCGCACCAGCGTGTCGCGCCACAGGCGCTGCGCGCGCCAGCCGAGCAGCTGCTCCGCCCGGTCGCTCGAGAACATCGACTGCGTCCCCGTCAGCTGATCGGCGGCGTGCGCGGCGCTCGGCAGGTGCGCCCGCACCCCGTCGGACGTGTCGCCGTCGTACAGCGCATCGGGGGCGCCCACGAAGAACGTCGATCCGTTCGGCACGTCGTCCGCCCCGCGGATCCACGCGGCGACGAACTCGCCCGCGTCGCGCGCGTCGACGTAGTTGAACAGCGCGACGGCCGACAGCGACGGATCCGCGATGCGCTCTTCGAGCGTGTGGCCCATCTGCGTCGCGACGCCCTCCCATTCCTCCGGCGCGATCACGAAGCAGGGGCGGAAGGCGCCGAACCGCATGCTCGCGCCGTGCTGGCGCACGGCCATCTGCACGATCTGCTCCATGGCGACCTTCGAGGCTCCGTAGCCGTTCCACGGCGCCGTCGGGTGCTCCTCGTCGAGCGGCAGGTACTCGGGCGTCCAGCCGCTCGGGGATCCGTACCCCATCACGGTCGGGCTCGACGCGAGCAGCATCTTCCGGGCGCCCGATTCGAGCGACGCCTGCAGCACCGACCAGACGAGCTGCGTGTTGATGCGGAACATGTCGGGGTCGGGCACCGACCCCGGGATCGCGATCGCCGCGAGGTGCACGACGGCCTCGGGACGGACGTCGGCGAAGGCCTCGAGCGTCGCCCGCTGATCGAGCAGATCGACCGCGACCTGGCGGGCGGGCAGATGCTCGGCGCGCCCCTGATCGAATGACGTGACCTCGTGGCCCGCGGCAGCGAGCGCGGCGACGACGCTGCGCCCGAGCCGGCCGGCGCCGCCGGTCACGACGACGCGGCTCATCGCTCACCGCCGAGAGCGCGCGCTGCCGGGCCGAGGTCGAGATCGGCGACCGATACCGGCAGACCCGAGGCGAGCGAGGCATTGCCGGCGACGCCCACGACGACGCTGCGCACGCCATCGGTCCAGTCGGCCGTATATCCGAGCGGGTCGTCGCCCACGCCGCGCAGCAGGTCATCGAGCAGCATGGCGTCGCCTCCGCCGTGGCCGCCCTCGGCGACCGGGATCGGCACCTCGCGCGCCGGGGAGAAGTGGGTCTGCACGACGAGGCTCTCGCTCTCCGGGCGCGCCCGGTCGGCGACGACGAGGTCGGGCCTCGCGCTCGGATCCACCACCGTTCCGCCGGTCTCGTCGGTCGCGACGAGACCGCGCTCGACGACGGTCAGTTCCGCGCGCCCCTTCGTGCCGTTGACGGCGACGGTGTAGCCCTCCCAGGGTGAGTGCGCATTCAGCGAGTAGGTCATCGTCGCGCCCGAGGCGTAGTCGACGATGAGGGCGAGGTTGTCCTCGATCGTGATTCCCTCGTCGAAGACGTCTTTGTCGCGCACGTAGCCGTCGTGCTGCTCCTGGTCGAGGTAGAGGCCGCGCAGCTTCTCATCGGAGCGCATGTCGAGCGCGAACGGGTCGTTCGCAGCCGCGTCGACGGAACCGCGCTCGGGCCGCTCGCCGAGCCCGCGGCGAGCGGCGTTCTCGGCGCCGTAGAACCGCAGGCCGCCGGAGGCGTACACCCGCGACGGAACCTGGTCCGTCCACCAGTTCACGAGATCGAAGTGGTGGCTCGACTTGTGGATCAGCAGACCGCCGGAGTTCTGCTTCTCGCGGTGCCAGCGACGGAAGTAGTCGGCACCGTGCGCCGTGTCGAGCACCCACTCGAAGTGCACGCTCGTGACATCGCCGATCTCTCCCGAGGCGATCACGCGCTTGAGCGCCGCGTTGCGCGGGGAATAGCGGTAGTTGAAGGTGATCGTCACCTTGCGGCCGGTGCGTTCGGCGGCCTCCGCGATCTGGCGGATCCCCTGCTCGCTCGTCGTGAGGGGCTTCTCGACGATAGCATCGGCGCCCGCCTCGAGCGCGGCCGCGACGTACTCTGCGTGCAGGAAATCGGGCGTCGTGACGATGACCGAGTCGATCTTCTCCTCGCGCACGACGTCGGCGAGGTCGGCCGGGTCGAACCGACGCGGCTCTCCGAGCTCGGGGTGCTGTGCGGCGGACCAATCGAGGCGCCCGGGGTTCGGGTCTGCCCACGCGACGAGCGTGCCGACGTCGGCGTGCGTCGTGGCGAGCGCGCCGAGATACATCTGCGCGCGGGATCCGGTGCCGATGAGGGCGAAGCGGCGGGTCATGTTCACTCCTGGGGTCAGTGGTGGGCGAGGGGCAGCGGGCGTTCGAGCCCGCGCACGGTCGTAGAGGGCCAATCGGGATCGTGCGTGAGCACTTCGATCCCCGCGGATGTTGCGAGCACGGTGTCTTCGAGCTTGGCGCCGGGAACCCACGGGTTCCAGGCGAAGGCCTGTGCCTCCGCGACGCGGCCGCCGATGCCGGGGAAGGCCTTGGGGTCGCGGCCCGCGTATCCGGTCGCGCCGCCCTGGTGATGCCGCGTCCACGCGTCGTCGCCGAACCCGTGGCGCGCGTAGGCGCGGGGGATCTCGGCGAACAGGCCGTCGAGGTCCGCTCCGGGGCGGGTGGCGGCGAGCACGTCGGCTTCGACCTCGCGCAGGCGGGCCTCGACGTCGTTCGACTCGCCGGTCGGCGCGAACTCGACCCAGCGCGTCATGCTCGCATGGAGACCGTGGCGCACCATGGTGACGACGGCCATCGCCCGACGCCCGAGCGGCGCGTCGGTGGGGATCGGGTGCTGCACGGACCCGCGCTGCTCACCCGCGGCGAGCAGCACCGCCGGCTCGGCGCCGATCTCGTACGCTGCGCGGGCGAGGCGCCCGGCGAGGTCGCGCTCCGTCCAGGAGGGGCGGGCATCGCGGAGCACGCGGCTGACGGCACGGGCCGTGTCGGCGCCGAGCGCGCGATAGCGGTCGGTCTCGACGGGCAGGAGCGCGGCGCGCGCTGCGCGCAGCTCGGGTGCGAGGTCGGTCTCGTGCAGCGCGTCGACCGGGGCGGCGGCGAGCGATCCGTGCCAGGGGATGGTGCGCCATTCGACGCCTGAGATCTCCTCGGCGTCGAGGCGCTCGACCTCGTTCGCGAGCGCGGTCACGACGACGCGGCGCCCGCGCGTCACGGTTGCGGAGAAGACGGCGGCGCCGCCGAGCGGAACGGCCGGGCGCGGGCCGTCGAGCAGCCAGGCGAGCGCGGCGGTCGACGTGAGGTGCACGGCCGGCGCGTCGCGGGCGACCAGCAGCTGGTGGATGCGGGCGAGCTTCTGCTCGCGATCGCTGGTCGCGTCATTGCGATGGGACATCGGGGCCTCGGAGAGCTCAAGGACATGGGGGCAGGACCACCCTAGCAGAAACCGGTTTCTCATGTAATCTGGCAGGTATGTCCCCACTCTATGATGAGCCCCGGTACGTCAATCCGATCATTGACGCTGACCTTCCCGACCCCGATGCCGTGCGCGTCGGCGACCGGTACGTGATGATCGCCTCGAGCTTCAACCGGGCTCCCGGCCTGCCCGTGTACTCGTCCGGCGATCTCGTCAACTGGGAGCGCGTCGGCGATGCGCTGCCGAACGGCACGCCGTCCGCGTGGTTCGAGCTGCCTCGCCACGGCAGCGGGGTGTGGGCGCCGTCGATCCGTCACCGGAACGGCATGTACATCATCGTGTACCCCGATCCTGACCAGGGGATCTTCGTCGTGACCGCACCCGACCCCGCGGGGCCGTGGTCCCGGCCGCGGCTGCTGCTCGGCGGCCTCGGGCTCATCGACCCGTGCCCGCTGTGGGACGACGACGGCAGCGCGTACCTCGTGTTCGGCTGGGCGAAATCGCGTTCGGGCCGGAAGAACGTGCTCTCCGTCGTGCCGGTCGACGCCGACCTGCGGCAGACCACGGGCGCGGCCCGCGACGTCATCGACGGCGGCGACATCGAGGGGTGGGGCACGATCGAGGGCCCGAAGTTCTACAAGCGCGACGGCTGGTACTACATCTTCGCGCCCGCCGGGGGCGTGGCCACGGGATGGCAGGCCGTCTTCCGCTCGCGGAGCGTGTTCGGGCCGTACGAGGAGCGCCGCGTGCTCGAGCAGGGGCCCACGCCCGTCAACGGTCCGCATCAGGGGGCATGGGTGACCTCTGCCGACGGCCGCGACTGGTTCCTGCACTTCCAGGACCGCGGCCCGTTCGGGCGCGTGGTGCACCTGCAGCCCATGGTCTGGAACGACGACGGCTGGCCCGTCATGGGGCAGGCGGTCGACGGCGGTCCGTGCGAACCGGTGCTCAGCTATCCGACGCCGCACGGCACCGCGCAGGGGCGCCGCACGATCGCCCGCTCCGACGACTTCGCGAACGGCCTCCCGGGCCCGACGTGGACGTGGCAGGCGAAGCCCGCGGCCGACCGGCTCGTGCCCGGGGCCGACGGGCTGCACGTCCGCTCGGCCGACGATTCCGGCGACCTGCGCGCCCTTCCGAGCGTGATCGGACAGCCGCTGCCGGGGATGGCCTCGATGTCGCGCGTGCGCGTCGCGCTCGACGGTCCGCCCGGATCGCGCGCCGGCCTCGCGGTCCTCGGCCGCGACTATCTCTGGGCCGGCATCGTGCGCGGCGAGCAGGGTGACGAGGTGGTCGTCGCCGCACGCGCGGAGGACGACCTCGCCGAGCGCGTCGTGCTGCGCGCGGACGCCGTCGGGTGCGTCGAGGTCGCGCTGGCGTGCGCCGCCGACGCGGCTCTCACGGCGATCGTCACGGTCGACGGGCGCGAGATGCGCGCGGATCCGAGTGCCGTCGCAGCGAAGGGGCGGTGGATCGGCGCGGAGATCGCCCTGTTCGCCGGAAACGGATTCGGCGCCCCCGAGGCCGTGGCCCGGTTCCAAGACTTCCGCCTCGATCTGGAAGAGGATTGACGCATGGCCACCAAGCGCACCTCCCGTGAAGCCACCATCTCCGACATCGCCGCCGCTGCGGGGGTGTCGAAGGCCACCGTGTCGCGCGTGATGAACGGCGTGGCGACCGTCAATGAGGAGATCGCGCAGCGCGTGCGCGCGACGGTCGCCGAGCTCGGCTATTCGCCGAGCGCCACGGCGCGCTCGCTGTCGCTGGGCGAGAGCCGCACGGTCGGCGTCGTCGTGCCCGATCTCGCGAACCCGATGTTCCACCAGGTGCTGCACGGCCTGAACCGTGCCGCCGAGCGCGACGGGTACCGCGTGCTCGTCGCCGACACGCAGGAGCACAGCGACGCCGAGAGCGAGACCGTGCTCGACATCCGCAATCGCACCGACGCGATCGCGCTGTTCGCGCCCCGCATGTCGCGCGAGAAGCTGCTCGAACTGCTGCCGAACATCAGCCCCGTGGTCGTGTTCAACCGCACGACGGGAAAGCGCGCCGGAGCCGTGCTGATCGACTACGCCGACGGCATCGGGCAGGTCGCGCGGCATCTCATCGCCCTCGGACACACGCGCATCGCCTATCTGCAGGGCCCGCCGCAGGCCCGCTCGAACATGGCGCGACAGGACGGACTCGACGTCGTCTCGGAAGAGCACCCCGACGTCGAGATCGTGGGCGTTCCGTGCGGATCCGCGTTCGAAGACGGATACGGCGCATGGCCGGCTGTACGCGACACGCGCGCGACCGGGGTGATCGCGTTCAACGACGTCGTCGCCCTCGGCTTCCTCGGCCGACTCTCAGAAGAGGACGTGCGTGTTCCCGAGGACATCTCGGTCGCGGGCTTCGACGACATTCCGTTCTCGCGGTACTCGTCGCCGAGCCTCACCACCATGACGGCGCGGCTCGGCGATGTCGGAGAGCGCATCTGGACGACGCTGCTGGCGCAGATGCGCGGCGAGGCCGACCTCGAGCCGACGATGTTCGCGCCCGAGCTCGCGGCGAGATCCAGCACCGGGGCTGCGCGATGACCGCGGTTCTGCGCGATGCGGCCGGGCGGGCCATCGCGACGCTGCACGCGGGCGACGACATCGCGGCCGCGCACGCGCCGCGCCCCTACCTCACGGTCACGACGCCGGGCGGCACGGCCGTGACCGACACGATGCCCGACGACCATCGGCATCATTTCGGCGTGAGCGTCACCACGCCCGACGTCGCCGGCACCAACTTCTGGGGCGGCAGCACGTTCGTCTCCGGCGTCGGACCGAGCATGCTCGACAATCACGGCCGCCAAACGGTCGAACAGCAATCGACATCTGCCGACGGCGTGCGACAGCTCATCACCTGGTGGGACAGCGACGGCGCACGGATCCTCACCGAGCAGCGCGCCGTCGACGTGACGAGCATCGTAGGACATACCGCGCTCACCTGGCGATCATCGCTCTCGGCCGAACGCGACGGCGTCAGCATCGGCAGCTCGCACACGAACGGACGACCGGGCGCGTTCTACGGCGGCATCTTCTGGCGCACGCCGTTCGCGCGGGCCGACGTGCGCACGATCGACGGGCGCGGCGCCGCGGCCGCACACGGCTCGTCGTCGCCTTGGCTCATCGTCTCGGGCCCCGACGCCGCTCTCGTCGCCGCGACCGGCTCAGGCCTTCCCTGGTTCGTGCGCGCCGACGGCTACGTCGGCTTCGGCCCCGCGATCGCAGCCCAGTCGCGCCGCGCGGTCGAGCGCGGTGCGCCCCTCGAGCTCGATCTCGCCGTCGTTCTGATCGACGGCGCGCCCGACGACGCCGCGCTCGATGCCGCCGTGACAGCCGCACTCGCCTGCACCCATCAGGAGGTTCCCGCATGACTCGTCCCCGTCTCGCCCTCATCGGAACCGGAGGCCACGGTCGCGGGCACCTCGCGCAGGGCCGCCGCCTGCATGACGAGGGCGCGGTGCAGCTCGTCGCGGTGGCGGATCCGCATCCGCCCGCGGCCGATGACCTCCCGGACGGCGTCGCGCGGTTCACGGGCGGCGCCGAGCTGATCGCCGCGGGCGGCGCCGACGCGGCCGTCATCTGCACGCCGATCCACACCCATTACGAGCTCGCGGCGGCCGCGCTCGAGGCCGGCATGGACGTGCTGCTCGAGAAGCCGACGACCGCGACGCTCGACGAGTTCGAACAGCTCACGGCGCTCGCAGAGCGCACCGGGCGCCTCGTGCAGGTCGGCTTCCAGAGCCTCGGCTCCGAGGCGATCGGCCTGATCCGGTCGAGGATCGATGCGGGGGAGATCGGTGACGTCGTGCGCTATTCCGCGACGGGGGCCTGGGTGCGCGGCGAGGCGTACTGGACGCGCTCCGCGTGGGCGGGGCGGCGCGTGCTCGACGGCCGCGTGGTCGCCGACGGCGTGCTCACGAACCCGCTCGCGCACGCGACGGCGACGGCGCTCGCGCTCGCCGGGGCGACCCTCGCGACGAGCGTGCGCTCGCTCGAGGTCGATCTGTGGCGCGCGGCCGACATCGAGGCCGACGACACCTCGGCGGCGGTCTTCACTCTCGACGACGGCCTGAAGCTCACGACGGCGGTGACGCTTGCGGCGTCCGAGCAGACGGATCCGTACGTCGAGGTGACGGGGACCTCGGGGGCTCTGCGCCTCTGGTACACGGAGGACGTCGTCGAGCTCCGCGGCGCCGACGGGGCGGTGCGCGACCGCATTCGCACTCGGCGCGCCGACCTGCTCGAGAACCTGCTGGCCGCGCGCGAGGGCCGCGAAGAGCTGTTCGCGCCGATCGCGCAGACGGGCGCGTTCATGCGACTCGTCGACAGCGTGGTCGCTGCGCCCGCGCCTCGACCCGTGGCAGCGCGGGCCGTCTCCGTCGTCGACGACGAGGCCGGGCGGCGCCGCGTCATCGCGGGGATCGAGGAGGAGCTCGACCAGGCGCTGAGACTCGAACGCACCTTCACATCGCTGCGGAGTGCGTTCACGGAGGCGTCATGACCGGCTCGTTCGAACGGCTCATCCATGCCGCGCACGCGCACGACATCGCGATCCACTCGCTGGAGGCCTCGATCGGCGGCGAGCTCGTGTACAGCGCCGGGGCCGCCGGCGTCGGGCCGCACGTGCCGCACCGCATGTACTCGGTGTCGAAGAGCTTCACCGCCATCGTCGTGCTGTCGCTCGCGCACGAGGGAGCGCTGTCGCTCGACGACGCGCTGATGGATCATTTCCCCGAGAAGCGACCCGTCGATCCGCTGCTGGAGAAGGCCACGATCGCCGATCTGCTGTCGATGCGCACCCCCTACACCGGCACGACGTACGTCGAGAAGGAAGGGGAGTGGCTCGAGACCTTCTTCCGCGCCGCGCCGTCGCACCGTCCCGGCACGCTCTTCCACTACGACACGAGCGCCTCGTACACGCTGTCGGCGCTGATCGAACGGATCGAGCGGCGCACGTGGGAGGAGTCGGTGCGCGAGCGCATCTATGCGCCGCTCGGGCTGGGCGAGGGCATGCGCATGCTCACGGGCCCCGAGGGCATCGGGCACGGCGGATCCGGCATGATCGCGCGCCCGCGGGACATCCTCGTCATCGCCGAGATGCTCCTGGGCGGCGGTGAGCGGCGTGGCGCGCGCGTGCTGCCGCGCCGGGTCGTCGACGAGCTGATCGCGCACCGGGCGGACACCGGAATGGTCAACTGGGGCGCGACGAACCGATTCGGCTACGGCGCCCAGACGTGGCTGCCACCGCAGGGCGGCTGGATGATGGTGGGGCTGGGCGGTCAGTACGTGTACGGCGATCCGAGCCGCGACCTGGCCGTCGTGATGACGGCTGACGCGCAGGGCTGCAACGCCGGAGACCAGCGGCTCAGCTGGATGCTGCTGGAGGCGCTCGACGAGCCGTTCGGCGAGGCCCCCGCCTCGATCGCCTGGCCGGCGCCCCCGCACGAGGCCGCGTTCGCACGCGACGTCGCGGGCACCGCCGTCGCCGTGTCGGGCACGGGGCTGCCCGCGTCGATCGACGTCGACCTGTCGGCCGATGCCGTCACCCTGCACGCGGGCGCGGTGCGCTTCACGGCGCACCCCGGACGGGAAGAAGCCATCGAGGTGCCGGGCGTCGGTCCTGGCGTCGTGACGGGCGGATGGTGTGCGCCGGGCGTCTTCGACGCGCGTCTCGACGTGTCCGGCGACGACATCGCCCGGCTGCGGGTGCGCATCGTCTGCACCGACGACGATCTCGTGACGGTGCAGGCCCAGGGCTTCGGTCCGGGCGCGCCCGATGCCTGGACGGGACAGGGCACCTTCGCACGCTGACGGCACGCGGAAAGGGGGCTGCCGAGACGTGGGTCCCGGCAGCCCCCTCTTCCGTGCGGGTCAGCCCTTGACGGATCCGATCAGCGCGCCCTTGACGAAGAAGCGCTGGATGAACGGATACACGATGAGCATCGGCAGCGTCGCGACGAAGATCACGGCCATCTTCACCGATTGAGCGGGCGGCACGACCTCGACCGAACCGTCGTCGGCATTCATGCCGCTCGCGATGATGACGATCTGGCGCAGCAGCACCTGCATCGGCCACTTCGTCGAATCGTTGATGTAGAGGATCGCGCTCTGGTAGGTGTTCCAGTAGAACACGGCGTAGAACAGCCCGATCGTGGCGATCGATGCGAGCGACAGCGGCAGCACGATGCGCAGGAAGACGCCGAACTCCGAGCAGCCGTCGATGCGCGCCGACTCCTCGAGACTCTCGGGGATGCCCTGGAAGAAGCTGCGCATGATCACGAAGTTGAAGGCGTTGATCGCGACCGGCAGGATCAGCGACCAGAGCGAGTCGATCAGGCCGAACGCGTTGACGACCATGAACGTCGGGATCATGCCGCCCGAGAACAGCATGGTGAACACGACGAGGAAGTTGATGACGCGGCGGCCCTTGAGATGCTTCTTCGACAGCGCGTACGCCATGAACGAGGTGAGCACGAGGCTGAGGAAGGTTCCGACGGCCGTGACGAACACCGAGACCCCCATGGCGCGGAAGATCGTCGGCGTCGAGAGGATGTACCTGTAGGCGTCGAGCGTGAACGTCTTGGGGAACAGGATGAACGGGGTCGTCGCGATCTCACCCGGTGTCGCGAGCGAACTCGCGAGCACGTTGATGAACGGCAGCACGCAGATGAGCGCGAACGCGGTGAGCACGAAGCCGTTGATCACCGCGAAGACGCGTCGACCCGGCGTCATGCGGCGGCCCTTGGTGCGGAACTTGATCGGCACAGTGGCCGTGGTGACGTTCGTCATGCGGGAGATCCTTGCGATGTCGAGCGCACCGCGAACAGCGCGGCGGCGAGGAAGAAGAAGAACGCGACGGGGTACAGCACGAGCTGGGTTCCGACGAGGCAGACCGCGCCGGCAGCCGCGAGCCACCACCCGGTGGAGCGGCGGGCGGGGCGGCGGGACGCGATGAACAGGGCGATCGCGGCGAGGAGGAGCATGAGCACGAGCGAGAACCCGAACCAGGCGGCGAGGGTGCGTGCGCTCTCGTAGGCATCTCCCGCCGGGGCGATCCCGGCGGACGCGAGGGCGGGTGCGATCTTGTCATCGAACTCCGCGCGCGAGGCATTGTTGATCGTGACGGTGAAGCCGCCCTGCAGGAGCGCGGCGAGGCCGAGCCCGATGCCGGTGATCCATGTCTCGGCCGTGCGTGAGACCCCGCGCCGAGTGGGCGTGGGCCTGTTCGGCGCATCAACGCTCATGGGTCGTCACCTCCGCGGTGAGGTTCTCGGCGCCCGGCCCCGCGACGACGGCGTCACCGACGACGCCCGTGAGGCTCACGCCCGATATGCGGGAGTTGCGCACGAAATCGATCTGGAAGCCGGCCGCGGCGATCTCGGGCACGCCGTCGGCCATGGCGGGAACCGACGGGAGGGGATCGTCGGCGAAGCCGATCGACACGTCGAGGATCGTGATGTCGTCGATCGGCCGCTCGGGAAGGCCCGCGATGAAGCCGGCGCACGACGTCACGTCCGACGCCGAGACGTTCGAGATGAACACGCGCCGGATGGTGGGGGTCGTCTCGTCCGCGGGCAGCGCGGAGCGGTCGGAGACGTGCGGCAGCTTGCCGTCGGGGCCGCAGAAGTAGAAGGGGTTGACGACGAACGGGCAGGCGACGCTGCGCATCACGATGTTCGTGATGCGCAGATCCTCGACGGTGCCGCCGCGGCCCCGGCGCGTCTTCAGGCGCACGCCGCGGTCGGTGCCGTCGAAGATGCAGTCACTGATGACGACGCCGCGCACGTCTCCTGACATCTCGCTGCCGATCACGACGCCGCCGTGACCGCGCAGCATCGTGCACCCGACGATGAGCACGTTCTCGCACGGGGCGGGATCCGTCGACGATGCCTCGGTGCCCGCCTTGATGGCGATGCAGTCGTCGCCGACGTCGATGTGGCAGTCCGTGATGCGCACGTTGCGGCACGACTCGGGATTGACGCCATCGGTGTTGGGCGAGTCGGCGGGGTTCTTGATCCGCACCCCGGATACGCGCACGTCGTCGCACCGGTAGGGGTGCACGGTCCACGCGGGGGAGTTCTCGAGCACCACGTCGCGGATGGTGACGCGGGTCGAATGGCGGAAGCTGATGAGGGTCGGGCGTGCGGCCTCGAGCTCATCGCCCGCCCGCACGGCCTTCCACCAGCGGGATCCGCCGCCGTCGATCGTGCCGAGGCCCGTTACGGCGACGTTCGTCTCGCCATCCGCGAAGATGCACGGCTGATGGATCCGCGCCGGCGCGCCCTCCCACGATGCGTCGATGACGGGGTAGAGTCGCGGATCCGGCACGAATTCGAGCCGCGCGCCGTTCTCGAGGCGCAGCTCGACGAACGAACGCAGGCGCAGAGCACCCGTGCGATGCACGCCCGGGGAGATTGTGACGACTCCGCCCCCGGACGCCGCCGCGCGGTCGATCGCCGACTGGATCTCGGCTGTTCTCAGATCGTGACTCATGCTCTGCACCTGTCGTTCGTCTGAGCGGTCAGCCGTTGAGCTCGGCGTATGCGGCCGTGTACTCGTCCTCGATCGTGCCGAGGTCGCCGGCGCGCAGCTCGTCGACAGCGGCTTCGTAGCCCGCCATGTCGAGCTGACCGACCATGTACTTGTTGTAGGCATCGTTCGCGGCTGTGCGCACCTCGCTCCAACGGCTGTCGTACGCATCCGAGGTCAGGGACTGAGCGATGTTGGTGACGACGAACTCCTCCTGCTCGTCCATCTTCTCCGCGGCCTCGTCGACGTACTTCACGTTGCTCGGGTAGGCGACGAGGTTCTGGGTGATGCGCGACGCCTGGAACGGCTGCACTTCCTGATCCCATGTGCTCTGGTCGAGGATCGACACGGAGCCGTTGTCGTCGAACTCGAAGTGCTCGCCCTCGATGCCGTTCGACATGATGCTGTACACCTCTTCGGTGTTCATCTTGTCGATGAAATCGAGCACGGCGCGCAGCTCTTCCTCGTCCTTGACCTCGGACTTGGGGAAGAGGTACCAGCCGCCGATGCCGCCGGCGGTGTCCGTCAGGATCCGCCGCGGGACGTCGTCGTGGGTGATGTCGTTGATGAGCGCCCATTCCATCGGGGTGTCCGGATCGGCGCTCTCGGCGAGGGCCTGGAAGTTGCGGGCCTCCCAGATGCCGGTGACGACGATCCCGCCCTTGCTCTGGGCGATCGCGTCGTACTGGTTCTGCTTCTGCACCGTGACGAACTCGTTGTTGACGGCGCCGTCCTCGTAGAGGTCGCGGTACCACTCCATGCCCTCCTTGAAGGCATCCGTGCCGAAGCTCGCCACGATCTCGTCGTCATCCGTCAGCTCGAACACGCTGCCCGCCCCGAAGTAGCCCGACAGGCTGCGGAATCCGAGGTCGAAGCTCTCGAGGCGGTCGTAGAAGCCTGTCGTATCGTCCTTGCCGTTGCCGTCGGGATCGTCGTGCGCGAACGCCCGCGCGACCTCCGCGAGCTCCTCGGTCGTGTGCGGCACCTCGAGGCCGAGGTTGTCGAGCCAGTCCTGACGGACCAGCACGCCGTAGCGCGCCTTCTCCTTCACCTGCGGCATGCCGTAGAGGTGGCCGTCGACGCTGCCGTCGCGCAGCACCTGTTCGTTCACGACCGCGGACAGGTTCGGGTAGTCGTCGAGGTACTCCTCGATGTCCCAGAACTGGCCCGAGGTCATCGCCTTGCGGATCGTCGCGGAGGTGAAGCCCAAGCTGCCCGTGAAGACGACGTCAGCGAGCGTGTCGGACGCGATGGCAGCGGTCAGCTTCTCATTGCCGTTCGCGGCCGGGACCCACTGGAAGGTGACGTCGTATCCCGTCGCCTCCTCGATGGCGCTCTCGACCGGCCCGTCCGGTTCCGGCGTCGTGGGCGTGTGGAGGATCGTCATCCACGTGATCTCCTTCGTCTCCGCGGCGCTCTCGCCGCCGCCGCCCGTGCCGCAACCGGCGAGGACGACCCCGGCGATCGCGACGGAAGCAACGCTGATTCCGATTCTGCGGTGGATTCTCATGGTGTTCCTTCTGTAGGGGTGAGGACGTCAGCCGTTGACGTCGGCGTAGGCCGCGGTGTACTCGCCCTGGATCTTTCCGAGATCTCCGGCGAGCAGATCGTCGACGGTGGCTTCGTAGTCGGCCATCTCGAGCTGCCCGACGATGTACTTGTTGTACGCGTCGCGCACGTGCTGCTGCACTTCGGTCCAGCGGGTGTCGAAGGTCTCGGAGGTCAGCGACTGGGCCACGTTGATCACGGTGTAGTCGTCGTTCTCCGCGATCTTCTCGTTGCCCTCGTCGACGTATTCGAGCGTGCTCGGGTAGGTGATGATCGTCTCGGACATCCGGGAGGACGAGAACGGCTGCACCTGCTGCTCCCAGAGCGTCTGATCGAGGATCGTCACGGATCCTTGGTCGTCGAACTCGAAGTGGGTTCCCTCGATGCCGTTGGTCATGAGGCTGAACGCCTCTTCCGTCAGCAGGCTGTCGAGCACACCGAGCACCTCGCGCAGCTCGTCTTCGGTCTTCACCTGCGACTTCGGGATCGCGTACCAGCCGCCCATGCCGCCGTTCGTATCGGAGAGGATGCGGCGCGGCACGTCGTCGTAGGTGATGTCGTTGATGAGCGCCCATTCCATCGCGGTGTCCGGATCCGAGCTCTTCGCGAGCGCCGCATAGTTCTTCGCCTCGAAGAGGCCGGTCACGACGATGCCGCCCTTGCCCTGCGCGACGCCGTCCTGCTGGTTCTGCTTCTGCACGGTGACGAAATCGCCGTTGGTCGCGCCGTCCTCGTAGAGGCCGCGGTACCACTCCATGGCCTCCTTGAAGGCATCGGTGCCGTACGAGGAGACGACCTCGTTGTCATCGGTGAGCTCGAAGAGGCTGCCGGCCCCGAAGTAACCCGAGAGGCTGCGGAAGCCGACGTCGAAGCTCTCGGACCGGTCGTAGAAGCCCGTCGTGTCGTCCTTTCCGTTGCCGTCGGGGTCATCGTTCGCGAACGCGCGCGCGACGTCCGAGAGTTCTTCGATGGTGTGCGGCACCTCGAGCCCGAGGTTGTCGAGCCAGTCCTGGCGCACGAGCACGCCGTAGCGCGCCTTCGGCTTCTGCGCCGGGACCCCGTACAGGTGGCCATCGATCTTGGCCGCTTCGATGATCTGCGGGTCGATCTGCGACAGATTGGGGAACTCATCGAGGTACTCCTCGATGTCCCAGAACTGGCCCGAGGTCAGCGCGCGCACGACGGTCGTGATGCCGCCTCCGGGGAGGGTGACGATATCGGCGAGCGTGTTGGATGCGAGTGCCGCGCTGAGCTTCTCGTCGCGCGACGCGTCGGGGATCCACTGGAACTCCAGGTCGACGCCTGCGAGCTCCTCGAGGCCCGACTCGATCGCCCCGCCGGGCTCCGGCGTGGTCGGGGTGTGCAGCGCGGCCATCCAGGAGATCGCGTCGGGATCGCCGGATTCGCCGCCGCCCGTGCCGCAGCCGCTGAGGGCAACAGATGCCGCGGCGAGCGCGGCGATGCTCGCCGCGAGCTTGCGTGTGGTTGTCATGAGGGGACTCCTTCGCGGATGACGGCGCGCGACGCTGCGCGCCCTGTCGGGGCTTCGTCTTCGGTGACGAGCTTCTGGAAGACCGATCGGGTGATGAGGCCGATCGCGGTGGTCGGCACCACCAGGCTGAAGAACGGGGCCACGGGCAGGGCGAACGTGACCAGCAGCCAGGCGGCGCCGGCGGATGCGGCCGCTGCGATGATGGTCCAGTGCAGCGAGCCGAATCCGATCAGCAGTGCGGCGCCGAAGCGGCGGTGCAGCGCGACCTGATCGGTCGCGACGGCGACGGGGAAGACGAAGGCGCCGGCCACGAAGAGGACGAACAGAGCGAGGACGTTCGCGAACTGCAGGAACCAGCTCGTCGCGGCGAAGACGTTCGTGATGATCACGGCGCCCGCCGCGATGAGGATCCAGCCCATGGCGGCGGAGCGCCAGAACTGGGTGCGCACGCTCCGGAAGAACGTGCGCGTCATCGGCGGCTGGTCGCCGCGCCGCAGCCACCCGTCGACGTACGACGCCAGCGCGTACGATGCGGGGCCGAGGCCGAAGACGACGAGCCCGGCGACGGTCGTCACGACCCAGAGCAGGTTGAGGTACGCCATGCGGTAGGCACCGGTGAGGAAGGTGTTGATGCGCAGCAGGCCCTCGTAGGAGAACATCAGTACACGCCCTCCTCGCCGAGCCGCTTGGCGAGCTTGTTCGCCAGAACGACGAGGATCAGTCCGACGAGGCCCTTGAACAGTCCGACGGCCGCCGCGTAGCTCATCTGCCCGTTCTGGATTCCCGCGACGTAGACGTAGGTGTCGAAGATCTCGCCGACCTCGCGGTTGAGCGAGTTGAGCACGAGGAACATGTGCTCGAATCCGAGCTCGAGGAAGTCGCCGATGGCGAGGATGAACAGCACGACGATCGTGGGGCGGATCGCGGGGAGCGTGATGTGCCAGGTCTGCCGCCAGCGCCCGGCGCCGTCGAGCTCGGACGCCTCGTAGAGCTGCGTGTCGACGGCGGTCATCGCCGCGAGGTACACGATGGTGCCCCATCCGGCGGTCTTCCAGATCTCCTGGAACACGTACATCGGCCGGAGCCAGGCGGGATCCGTGAGGAACGCGACCGGCTCGCCGCCCATCGACTCGATGAGGTTGTTGATGCTTCCGCCGTCGGTCGTGAACAGCACGTAGAACAGCGACACCACGATCACCCACGACATGAAGTGCGGCAGATAGATGATGGTCTGAACCGAGCGCTGGAAGATCTTCGCGCGCACCTCGTTGAGCAGCAGAGCGAGAATGATCGGAATCGGGAACGAGAACACGAGCAGCAGCAGCGACACGATGATCGTGTTGCTGAGGAGCATGAAGAACGTCTCCTCCGTGAAGAAGCGCACGAAGTGATCGAAACCGACGAACTCGCTGCCGAAGACGCCGAGGTACGGCGTGAAGTCCTGGAAGGCCATCACGAGGCCGCCCATGGGCAGGTACTTGAAGATCAGGAAGTACGCGATGCCGGGAATCGCCATGAGGTACAGCGCCCGGTGGCGCCACACGTATGAGTCCCGCCATCCCCGCTTCCTGCGGGGCGCCGTCGGCGCGGCAGACGTGAAGAGATGCTCGGTCGTGGGCATGACCTGAGGGATG
>Ga0308157_10002315_pt1 | contig 32007 bp, 22 predicted proteins | sample PhyBR1_FD_201035 | JGI IMG/M metagenome (GOLD analysis project Ga0308157, IMG submission 201035) | Phyllosphere microbial communities from UC Gill Tract Community Farm, Albany, California, United States - DLSLB.R1 | ecosystem: Host-associated > Plants > Phyllosphere > Unclassified | place: USA...
AACAAAAATTATATGGCGGATTCTTTCTACAAAAAAGAAAACTTTAAGAAAAAACTTCAGAAACAAAAAGAAAAAGCTGCTCGACGCGAGGAGCGCAAGGAAAGCAATGACAAAGGTAAAGGGCTGGACGACATGATTATGTACGTTGACGCCAACGGCCAGCTTACCAGCACCCCACCGCAAAAAGGCGATGATGAAGATTTCGACCTCGGAAATATTCAGCTGGGCGCGGCGCCTATCGAAGCTGAAAACCCTATTAAAACTGGCATCGTTACTTTTTTCAGCGAAAAAGGTTACGGGTTCATCACCGAAGATAAATCGAAGGAAAATATTTTCTTCCACAGCAATAACTGCGAAGAAATGATTAAAAAAGGCAACAAAGTGTCTTTCGAAATCGAAAAATCGCCCAAAGGACTTTCGGCCATCAATATCAAATTGGTTCGATAAAATTAATAAAAAGCTTCTTTTAGGAGCTTTTTTTTATACCAAAAATACTCAACGTGGCAAGAATTCCAAAATCTTATTTCCAGGAAAAAAGCGCACCTGAGCTTGCGCGCGAGCTTTTGGGGAAAACGCTGGTGCGCAGATTTCCAGACGGTAATGAAATTCGTAGTAAAATTACTGAAACCGAAGCGTATTTCGGGACGGATGACCTGGCGAGTCACGCCAGCAAAGGACGTACGCCCCGTACAGAACTCATGTTCGGTGCAGGTGGCCACATTTATGTGTATCTTATTTACGGTAAATATTGGTTGCTGAATATTGTGACCGGAAATGAAGATATTCCGGAAGCGGTTCTCATCCGCGGTTTGGAAGCGGTGAGCGGTCCGGGAAGAATTGGGAATTTTCTGGAGCTCGACAAAAGTTTCTACGATGAAGATTTGGAAACATCCGAAAGAATGTGGCTTGAAGATTCAGATTTGGAAGGGGAAATTATTACTGGTCCGCGCGTCGGCGTGGATTACGCGGGTGAGGAATGGCGCCTCACGCCGTGGCGCTTTATTTTAAAGACAAAATGAAAAAATATCGCTTTCAAAGGCGATATTTTTTTAATGAATCTACTTTCAGCTATTTTTCGGTGTATTTGATAACTGTTTTTTCAAAGAGATAAACGTCAAAAGGTTTTGCGATGAAATCATCAGCGCCGGCCTCGCTTGCAAGTGCGCTGATATTGCTGTTTGCAGAAAAATAGATGACGGGAATATTTTTCAGTTTCGGATTGCTTTTAAGCAGTTTTGTCGCTTCAATTCCGCTGATATCCGGCAGCCAGTTGTCCATGAAAATCAGGTCAGGCATGTAATCTGTGACCTGCTGCACCACATTGTTGGTGGTTGGCGATGTTTTTACTTCGCAGCCTATGTCCTGAAGAATCTCGGTACAGAGTTCTAAAATTTCGATATTATCATCGAAAATAAACACTTTCTTTTTCATATCATTTTTGGCATTTACGCCATTTTATTTATATAATCAGCCATATCCGTCGGGTCCAGCACCGCATCAACATTTACATGTTCCAGTGCAGACTGCGGCATAAAAGCGACCACCGCAGAAGATGGATTCTGAACAAGCGCCAAGCCCGCGGATTTTTTAACGGCCTGTAACCCGGCGGTTCCGTCGCTGTTGGCTCCCGAAAGCAGCAAACAGGCTAGGTTTTCACCATAAACTTCGGCTGCACTTTCAAAAGTTACATCGATGGACGGACGGGAAAAATTGACTTTTTCTGAGGCATCCAGCGAAAAAATGTGATCGTTTTCGATGAGCAAATGGTAATTGGGTGGAGCTATATAAAGGGTTCCAGGCAACATTTTTTCTTTTTCCTCTACTTCTTTCACCATCATTTTAGTTCTGGCGGCGAGAAGATTGGTTAAAATATCGTCCTTTCCGGGTTTGCGGTGGAGCACCAGAATAATGGGAAAAGGCAGCGCAGGCTTCAGGCCCGGGAGTAGTTTCAAGAGTACCTCCAGACTGCCGGCTGATCCGCCAATGAGTAATGCTTCACAATGTTTCATTATTCATGGATTTTGCGCCAAATTTTTTCGCCTTTCAACCTTTCAAAGTTTTTTGCCACGCTGGAAAAATCCAGTGTTTCCTTAGTACCAAGCGCCAGGTAACCAAACTTTTCCAGACTGCTGTCGAAGAGTTCGAAAACCTTGTTCTGCAGCGGCCGGTCGAAGTAGATGAGCACGTTCCGACATAGAATTAGCTGGAATTCATTAAAAGAATTGTCGGTCACCAGGTTATGGGTGGAAAAAATAATTTTGGATTTCAATTCATCGTTCAGTTTTCCGAGAGAATAATTTGCAGTATAATAGTCAACAAAGTTTTCAGTTCCGCCGGCGGCGATATAATTTTCGGTATACAATTTTATTTTATTGAGAGGAATCATCGCCTGCCTTGCATTAGCTACGACCTCGCTGTTGATGTCGGTCGCGTAAATCAGCGATTTCTGAAGGAGATTAAGTTCCTTTAAAAAAATAGCAACGGAATAGGCTTCCTCACCTGTGCTACAGCCAGCGATCCATATCCGGATAAAGGGATAGGTGCCAAGTCGCGGTAGAATTTCGTTTCGTAAAGTCCTATAAAATTCCGGGTCGCGGAACATTTCGGTAACATTAATGGTAATTTCCTCCAGAAAGCGTTTGAAGTAACCAGGCTCGGTTCTTATTTTGTACCGGTATTCGGCAAAACTCACGAACCTGTCCATTTCATAAAGCCGCAGGATTCTGCGTTTCAGGGACGCGCGGGAATAGCCCGTAAAATCGTAGCCATAAACTTCCAGCACATCCGAAAGCAGAATTTCTATCAGTTCGTCGTTATGTTCGGATGATTTCAAAACTAACCGATTAATTTATTGAGTAAAACAAGCAATTCATCCACATTCACCGGTTTGCTGATATATCCGTCTGCGCCTGCTTCAAGACATTTTTCCCTATCTCCCGTCATAGCCTGTGCGGTAATGGCAATAACAGGAATATGCTGTAACGCGGTGTCACTTTTAATTTTTCCGATGGCTTCATAACCATCCATTTCCGGCATCATCATGTCCATAAGAACGGCGCCGATATTTTTATTTTCCCCCAACAATTTCAGGCCTTTAACCGCGCTTGAGGCGGAAAGACATGGATATTTTTTAGCTTTCAGTACCGCCGTGAGCGCGAAGATATTCCGGCTGTCGTCGTCAATAATTAGGATTTCCTTTTCGGTATTCATCATTATGAATTTTTAAATTTTATCGTACAGCCAAACTCTTAGCAAGGAAATCAGCTGGTCGATGTCCACAGGTTTCGAAATATAGTCTGAGGCGCCTACGGCGATGCATTTCTCGCGGTCTCCCATCATGGCTTTTGAGGTTACAGCGAGCACCGGCAGGTTTTTAAACTGCGGCATGCTACGTATTTCGCGGATGCTTTCGTAGCCATCCATTTCCGGCATCATCATGTCCATCAGCACTACATCAATAGCGGGATCATTTTTCAAGGTGTTGAGTGCTTCTTTTCCATCCATTGCAGGAACTACTTTCATTCCGTGAAGTTCGAGGGCTTTGGTGAGCGAAAAAATATTCCGCACATCATCATCCGCAATAAGTACGGTTTTGTCCTTCAGGATATTGCGAAGTTCGCCCAAATTATTTAAGCCTCCATTATTTTGCTTGTTCTTTTTGGTTTTTTCTTCCACCAAGTGCAGGAATAAACCTGCTTCATCTAAGATTCGCTGATAAGAGTACGCAGTTTTCACCACAATGGAATCTGCATATTTCTTTATCCGGTTTTCTTCACCCTGAGAAAGGTTTTTTCCGGTGAATACGATGATCGGAAGCTGCTCCAGCCCCTTATTCTGTTTGATGGTTTCCAGCGTTTCATAAGCGGTCCTGTCGGGAACTCCCATATCGAGGATCACACAGTCGATTTCACGTTTTTGCAGCGCGTCGATACTGTCTGAAACATTATTGGCGATGTCGGTATTGATGTTGTTGGCACTTAGGAAGTAGCTCAGTGCCTTCGCATGCTGCTCGTTTTCTTCTACGATCAGCACCTTTTTTGGGCCCTTTGTTAGTACATTTTCAAGTTTTTTAAAGATCTCCTGCATCTGCTCAAGTGCAAATGGTTTATTGATGAAATCTACAGCACCGCGCAGCAAACTCTCCTGTCGGAACTTCATCGAAGACATGATATGAACCGGAATCGGTTTGGTTTCAGCGTTGGATTTCAGCGCTTCCATCACTTGCCAGCCGTCCATCACCGGCAGCTGAATGTCGAGCAGGATTGCCAGAGGTTTAAAATGCTGTGCCATTTCAATCCCTTCATCGCCACGAACAGCAACAATCACTTTGTAGTTCTTTGTGCGGGAAAAATCCACGAGAATCTTGGCGAAAGCCGTATCGTCTTCGATAATCAATATCACTTTGTCGCCCGCCTTGATATTTTCCCTGTCGTCATCGATGGGTTCAGGGATCCTGTCGGAGATATAACGTTCAGGTTGTGGCTTGGCGTCGGGAATATATACTGGCGCTTCCGGCTGAACTTCCGGCTGGGTATTCTGAACTTTTTCCGAATCTAAAGGAACAACGAGGGCGAATTCGCTACCCTTTCCTTCGGTACTTTCCAACGTGATTTTGCCACCTAACAGTCTTGCAAGTTCGCGGCTGATGGAAAGTCCAAGTCCGGTCCCTCCATATTTACGTTGGGTTGAGCCGTCGGCCTGCTGGAAAGCTTCAAATACAAGTCTCATCTTGTCCTTAGCAATACCAATTCCGGTATCAATGACTTTAAAGATGATTTTTTCCTTCGATTCGTCTTGGGAAACTTTCAGCGTGATGCTGCCCTCGGAGGTGAATTTAATGGCGTTTGAAAGCAGGTTCTTAAGAATCTGTTCCAAGCGGAGTTTATCGGTACGCAGCATCGGCACTACTTCGGAATCGGTTTCGATATTGAGTTCAAGATTTTTGTCTTTTGCAAGCGGGCTGAAAAGCATTCGCATATCTGCCGTAACTTCATTTAGAGGAACATCATTGAACTCAAGCGTCATTTTACCCGATTCAATTTTGGAAAGGTCCAAAATTTCATCAATCAGCGTCAGTAAACCCTGACCGGAACTCTGCATTACTTCTGCATATTCAACGTATTGCTCATCAAGATCGTCGCTTTCAGACATGAGCTTCGAAAGCAGTAAAATGGAATTCAACGGGGTGCGGAGCTCATGGGACATGTTGGCAAGGAATTCCGACTTGTATTTGGTGCTTTGCTCCAGTTCGAACGATTTCTGCTGAATGTCGATGTTTCTTTCCTCAATCAGCGCGTTTTTTTCTTCGAGAAGGCTGGTGCGTTCTTCAAGTTCCTGGTTGCTTTGCAGAAGTTCTTCCTGCTGCACGCGGAGTTCCTCTTCGGAAGCTAAAAGCTTTTGTGACTGAGCTTCAAGCTCCGTATTGATATTTTCCAGTTCAGCATGCTGAGACTGCAATTCTTCCGATTGTGCCTGTGTTTCTTCCAAAAGTTCCTGAAGTCTCACACGGCTCTGAGAACTATGGAATGCAAGACCGATATTTCCTGCAACGGAAGAAAGGAATTCCAGCTGCAGCGGTGTATACTCGTGGGTGCTTGCAAGTTCCAGTACACCCAAAGGGATATTGTATCGGGTAATTGGTACAGCGACGATGTTGCGCGGTTTGGTGTTTCCTGTAGCAAAACTAATGGTGGTTTCGTCATTTGGAATATCTTCCACCACAATTTGCTGTCTGGACTGGAAAGCTTGTCCCACAATTCCTTCTCCTACCTGCAGGACTCTGCGGCTGTCGCTTGCCGAGAGGGCAAAGCTGCCTTCCAGATGAAGGCGGGTATCTTCCTGCTGCACATAGAGTGCTGCTACATGACTGTTGGTTTTGGCGGTGATATGGTCCAAAATATCTGCGGCAAGAACGTTGACGTTTTTCTCGCCCATCATACGGTCATTCAGTTGGGCTATGGAAGTGCTCAGCCATTCTTTTTCCTCCAGCGAGTTGAATGAAGTCTGAAGCGACTGAGCCATGCGGTTGAGTGGCGCGGCCACGTTCCCCAGGCTTTGCTGCGCGTTGTCATCAGAAAGAATATCATAATCGCCTTCAGAAATTTGTGCGGTTACTTTCTCAATGGCGATAAGGCGGTTCACGGTTTCTTTATTTTTTTCTTCGAGTTCGGTTGTGAGTTTGGTTTTCTCATTGAAATCCAGCATGACTTTTCGGAAGAATACCAAGGTAATCGTTATGGCGAGCAGTGCGGAAATAATAATCAGGAACGGCGTGTACGATGCAAAAGTATTCATGGTATCGGTACGATCCTGTAGCGTTCTTTCTTCTTCGGTCTGCATCGCACCAACTGTAGCGCGAGTTGCATCCATGTATTTTTTACCCGAAAGCAACTGTTCGGCGGTCACGTCCTGGTTTCTTACCCTTTTATAATTTAAATTCCTGTCCAGGATCGTAACCCGGGCTTCTATATTTACTTTTAACTGTTCCAGGTTTTTGACCTGTACCGGCGAGTGCGTAATATCGCCGTTAAGTTCGGTTATTGCCTGCGCAATTTTAGCCTTGGCATTTTCATAAGGGGTAAAAAAAGCTTCGTCTCCCGAAAGAAGATAGCCGCGCTGGCTGGTCTCCGCATCTTTAACAAGAGAGAAAACGTTGTCTAGATTTTGTATGGTAGCGTTGCTTTCGCGGACCATTTTAGTACTTGCAATCAGGTTTTTAATACTGATAAAAGATGCTGCAGAGCTTACCAGTAAAAGCAGCATTGATATGCCAAGTCCGTAAAGTAGATTGTTTTTAAAATTCATACACTTTAATTATGATTGCGCATCCGTTTCGGGATGTAAGGGGATGTTAAAATAAAATTCTGAGCCTTCGCCCGGCTCACTGTTGATGCCAATGCTGCCCTGATGTCTTTCGATGATTTCCTGACAGATGTAGAGACCGATTCCCAAGCCCTGAAAACGCTCGGAAGTTTCTTCTACCCGGTAAAATTTATCGAAAATCCGAAGTTGGTGGTCCTTCGCTATTCCAATGCCAAAGTCCTTGACCGAAAAATAAATTTCGTCACCACGCTGTTCGGAAGTGATGTGAACTTCGTTGCTCTCCGGAGCATATTTAATCGCGTTTGTAATGAAGTTAATAATTACCTGTTCGATGCGCATCTCGTCACCAAAAATTTCGGAATGGATTTCACCTTTTCTAATGAACTTCACATTGGGATTTGCCTGCTGCATGATTTCAATAATATGGTCCAGGATCTTATCGAAATTAAAATATTTTCTATTGAATTTCAGCTTCCCGCTTTCAATCTTTGAAATGTCCAGCAGGTCTGCTACCAACAAATTCAACTTTTCAACCTGGTTCTGTACTTTGTGCAGCCGCACTTTCACCGTTTGGGTGTCATTTTTGTCCACGCTTCTTTCAAGCAACTGAATATACCCTTTAATGCTCGTCATAGGCGTTTTCAGTTCGTGGCTGGCGATGCTGATGAATTCGTCTTTTTTCCTTTCCGCTTCTTTTCGGAATTCAATTTCTTCCAGAAGCTTTTTCTGCATCTCATTCAGCGCGCGGCTTTGCTCGTAAATGCGGTAAAAGGTTTTCACTTTCAGCAAAAGAATATTCATATCCACAGGCTTGCTGATATAATCTAAACCACCGGAAATATAGCCTCTGGTGATGAGATTTACATTGGCGCTGGCGGCAGAGAGGAAAATGATGGCGGTTTCTTTGGCTTTGCTGTAGCCGGAGATTGCTTCTGCAACTTCAAATCCATCCATTCCCGGCATCTGAACGTCGAGAATGATTAAGACGTAGGATTTTTTAAGGATTTTTTTTAGAGCTTCGTCACCTGATGAGGCGGTATCAACTTCAAAACCATTTTTTTCAAGAACTTTTTTTAGCGAAATTATGTTTTCAGGAGCATCATCAACTATCAGGATCATTTTATAGTAAATTTTTTACAGAATTTCACAAATATAAGGTTTTTGAAGTTTAAAAGCTTACTATAGGCGAATGGGACGTTAAGAAATATAACGATGCCATTTTTATCATGTTAGCTTTTCTTTAAAGATTAATCCCGCTGATCATTCAAAAAAGACAAAATGAAAAAATACAATCTTTTAAGGCGGTATTTTTGGAAATGCAAATTTTAGATTTTAATTGAAATGAAGCCCTACAAACGGTTATACCATAGCACTTTAAATTAAAAGATAAAACGAAAAAATACCGCCTTTTAGGGCGATATTTTTTTAGGTATAAGTTTAAGATTTTAATTGAACTTAAGCTGCTCAAACGCTTATGCCTTAGCACTTTGTTCAAAAGACAAAACGAAAAAATATCGACTTTTAGGACGATATTTTTTCAGAAATAACTTATTTCAAATTTTAATTGGAGACCCCGCCTAAAACGCCGATAATCTGACCGGTGATGTAGGAGGAACAAACCGGCGCGGCAAGGAAAACGTAGGTCGGTGAAAGCTCTTCCGGCTGGGCCGCACGTTTCATCGGATTTTTGACACCAAATTTCTCAACGTCTTCTTTTTTCTGATCCGCGGGATTTAGTGGTGTCCAAACAGGGCCGGGCGCAACTGCGTTCACGCGGATGCCTTTTTCTACCAGGTTTTTGGCCAGCGATTGGGTGAAAGCATTAATCCCGCCCTTGGTAAGTGAATAATCAATCATTTTTTCGTTGCCGAAAAGTCCGTTCACCGAACTTGTGTTGATGATGGAATCGCCTTCTTCGAGATGTGGCAACACTGCTTTGGTCATATAGAAATAGCCATAGAGATTGGTTTTCATAGTGAGGTCGAAATGTTCATCGGTAATCCAGTCCAGCTGTTCGGCATGTGCCTGAAAAGTGGCATTGTTGACTAGAATATTAATGGTGCCGAACTCTTTCACGATCTCGGTGACGGCTGCGCGACAAAATTCGGCGTCTGTTACATCACCGGAAAACGTGAGAGCACGGCGACCTTCCTGCTCCACTGCTTTTTTGGTGACTTCGGCATCTTCATGCTCGGAAAGATAAATGATGGCGACATCTGCGCCTTCCCGCGCGAAAAGCACCGCAACTGCGCGTCCGATACCGGAATCTCCGCCGGTAATGAGGGCGACTTTTCCTTCGAGTTTGCCTGAGCCTTTATAATCGGGAGCCTGATAGCGCGGCTGAAGTTCCATATCTGCTTCGAGGCCTGGTTTTTCCAGTTTTTGATCCGGGAAAGGCGGCGTTGGTTCGTCGCGTTCATTGGCCTGTGCGGCTTTTCCGCTGGTTTCTTTTTCTTCCTTTTTAGATTTTGATTTTTTATCGAGTTCATCGATGTATTGCTGAATCTCACGGTGTTTTTTCGCCGTTATTTCGGCATTTTCTGCGAATTTTTGCATGTTGTTTTCCATCGTTGTATTTTTAGTGTTGGTGAATTTTAGGGCAAGATGGGAGCAAAGATTGTGCAAAAGAAAAGTTGGTTTTTGGGAACCCGTTCATTGGGTGCGGAATCCCCTAGCCCTGATTGAACGGCATGTTTGAGCTTTTTTTTCTTACGGGGCGGCGGCTTCGCCGCCGCCCCGTAAGAAAAAAAAGCGAGTAGTGAAAGCAGGTTCCCGGCTCCTGAAAAACTTATCCGGAAAAACCGCCAGTAAAGCTATAACTTGTATTATTAGCGGTCTTCCGACTTATAAGATACTCAGGTTCAGAGTACTGCTGAAAAAATATCGGGCTAAAACGATATTTTTTTATAGATTTTTAGTAACTTAGAACCACCAAAAAAAACAAAACCATGAAAACAAACAAACTGAAACCTTATTTGTCATTTGCCGGATTTCTGGGAATGATGGGTGTGCTTATTTTCTTAACCACCAACTCGACGAAAACCTACCACCCCATCAGTGAAACGCAAAGCGACTGGAAAAACCTGAAAGTGCTGCCACAAAACATCAGCAAGGACAGCCTGATGTTTTTGATGAAAACCTTTAATGCGTCTTTGGGCGTGGACTGTAACCACTGCCACGCTTCGCAAAAAGACAACCCGCAGAAACTGGATTTTCCTTCGGATGCGAAGATGACCAAGGAAATCGCGCGAGGCATGTTGATGATGACCAACGACATTAATTCCAAGTATTTTCTGCCGCACCGTCCGGACCCAAAACCTAAAAATTTGGTTGCCGTGTACTGCGTTACCTGTCACCGCGGAAATACGAACCCAGAGGAATATCTGCAGGACGTAAGCAAAATGATTCCAAGACTGATGCCTACCAAAGAGAAAAACGAAAAATAGCCGGTTTTACCGGCTTATTTTTTTGGTTTAAGTTTCAGATTGATCTGATACGAAATTTTGTTTTGGGCATCAGTTAAATGTGATTTTGTTTTGACGTTAACTGAATTAGACAAACCACACAATTCATTTGCATTTTTTAACAACCAGGCGCCTATTTCCCCAAAAATCATAAATTAAAGTTAAAGCGACTTTGTCGGTCTTTATTTTGCTGCGGTTTTGGTCAACATCAAAAACACAAAATTTATGCTTGCAATGAACTTTCGCGGACCGTACCGTGTCCGCACCGACAAAAATGCACCCGAACCGGAAATACTTCATCCGGAAGACGCCATCGTAAAGGTGCTGAGAAGCTGCATCTGCGGCTCTGATTTACATCTTTACCACGGTCTTGTTCCTGATACCCGCGTTGATTCCATCTTCGGTCACGAGTTTATCGGCGAAGTGGTAGAAATCGGGTCCGGCGTACAAAAATTGAAAGTGGGCGACAAAATAATGGTGCCCTTTAATATTGCCTGCGGTAAATGTGCTTTTTGCCGTCAGGAACTTTATGGTAACTGTCATGAAGCCAACCCAATGGCCACTGCAGTCGGTGGAATCTTCGGCTATTCACACACTGCCGGTGGTTATAATGGCGGTCAGGCCGAATATGCGCGCGTTCCTTATGCAGATGTTGGACCCACCTTGATTCCGGATTGGATGGATCCCGATGATGCTGTACTGCTCACCGACGTAGTGCCAACAGGTTATCAGGCCGCAGAAATGGCAGGTATTCAGAAAGGTGATACTGTGGTGATTTTCGGTGCCGGTCCGATTGGGATTATGGCGGCGAAAAGTGCCTGGCTTTTCGGAGCCGGACGGGTAATTGTCATCGACCATCTGGAATACCGACTTGAATTTGTGGCAAAATATGCACAATGCGAAGCGTATAATTTTAACAGCATCGGCGATCCCGTGGTTTTCATTAAAACAGAAACCGATTCCTTAGGTGCCGACGTTTGTATTGATGCCGTGGGTTGCGAAGCGAAAGGAAATACCATGAATACTTTGCTGGGTGTTAAGCTACTGTTGCAAGGCGGGTCGACGACAGCGCTGCACTGGGCGATTAACTCGGTGAAAAAAGGTGGTATTGTTTCCATTGTTGGCGTTTATGGACCTATTGATGCTTTAGTGCCACTTGGCAATATCGTAAATAAGGGAATTACCATCCGTGCGAATCAGGCGGCGGTGAAACGCCATCTTCCGAAACTTATCGAACACGTGAAAAACGGTATTATTGATCCGAAACAGATTATTACGCACCGTGTGCCGCTGGAAGAAGTGGCTGATGCTTACCATATGTTTTCACAGAAACTCGATGGCTGCATCAAAACCGTGCTAATTCCACCCACCGCTTAACAGCTTTTAATCATTAAAAATGTAAGACATGATAACAGACGAAACAAAACCTTCAGACTTTAAAAAAAGTATACCGGCTGATCACAGCCACATCAAAGGTTGGGGAATTGATGCCGATCCCGAAAATGACCCTACCTACCCCATTAAAAAACGAACCAACGAAGAACTTGAGGGCTACAGCTGGGACCGGCCCGCGCTGCAACCCGAAACCGTAGAAATCCTGAAATCCGTGGAACGGCCTAATTTAACTGCCGTGTTTGGTACCGCTTCCCCACCAAAAGGGCTTAGTGGTGAAATACGCAGATTAGCCTACAAGTACAGCGAGTCAAGCTACGGCAGATGGCTGCCCCTTGTTTTGGCAGACCGTGTAGGCGTTGTGGAAGGAATTCTGGATGATTTTAAAAAGGGCACGGTTCCGAATGTTTTTGGTGAACGGGGCTGGGGCGCCGAATGGAAATATAACCGCACCAACTTCCTGTTGAAAATCGGAGCAACAGCAGCAGTAGCCGCAGCAGCAATTGCAGTTTTGGCTTCCAAAAAATCAGACGGAAAAGAAGCAAATAATTACAGCATTTAAAGCCGAATTTTTCGCTTTAAATTCGAAATTCCGCCATGCTGAACAAAAATAGGTTTAGTGTGGCGGAATTTTCTTTTAAGATGCTGGATGTTAGATGCTGGATGTTAGACCTGAGATCTGAGAACTGAGATTTGAGGTTTGAAATTTGAAATTTGAGATTTGAGGTTTGAGATTTTGACAGAGGTTATCTGAGGTTCGAAATAATGCCTTCAAGGTTTAGATTTTAAATTTTAGAAAAAAAAATGCTTTTAAACTGGGTTCTCAGAAAGCTGAAATGAAAAAATTTCTGCTTTTAAGGCGGAATTTTTTTGTAAACATTTTGAATTTAGAATTGAATATGAGCTAGATTATCTTCAAGAACTTTCGCACAAATCCAAAATAGAAAAAATTATGCTTTTAAGACGGAATTTTTTATTTTAAAAAATTGGCGGCTTTAAAGGCATTTTTTTAACAGTCAACGCCATTTAAAAAGCCGCGCAGTACCGGTTTTAGTAGGACTATTTTTCAGCTTCGGGTGGATTTTTAATTTCTAAAGTGCGTTTTTCCAGATCGAAAATATCGTGCTCGCTCATCAGGTGTAGAGTCATATTTTCAATGGAAAGTGGCGCGCCGTTGACCACTTCCATTAAATTGCTTTTGCTGATCTCCCTGCCATCCAGCAGAATAGCGGCACCTGAACCAACGGCTTCCATTTTATTCCGATGGAAAATCAAAGCGGTATTTTCCTCCAGACCAACACCTAAAACCGTCGGATTGCTCACCACCACTTGAAAAAGTCGGGCAATTCGCCCTCTTTCAATAAAATGGGTATCGAAAACGATATGTTTGATGAAGCCGAAACCCGTGGCGCTGGTCACGCCGCCTTTAAATTCCGCCTCCGAGCTTTTGCCTTCAATAATCATGCTCTCAGAGGCAGCGGCAGCGCCGGCAGAAGTGCCTGCGTAAACGAAATCAGCTTTTTCCAGCTTTTCAAGTAAAATTCTGTAAAATTCCGTGCCGCCCAGCGTGGTTGTCAGCGCCAGCTGCGAGCCGCCTGTGGTGAAAACGGCATCGGCTTTTTTTAGCCGCTCCAGATTTTGAGGCTGGTCTGCTTCTTGCCTCGTTTTCATCACAAGAAAACCGCAATCTTCCGCGCCAAGCTTCCTGAAGGTTTTTACATACTGTTTCCCCATTTCTTCGGGAATCGAGGAAGCGGAGGTGATAATCTCAATGCGGGAGCGCTTTTTATGTCGGGTTTCTTCTATAAAACGATGCAAAATGGTTTCGTCGTTATAGGCGTCGCGGTTGCCTTCCTTATCTTCCGCACCACCTACAATTAAAATTTTTCCTTTCGTCATAGATGTAAAATTTAATGATGAAATTTTTAAGCAAGTTCAGGGGCAAATTCTTTAATAATCTTAATAACCTCCTGATAATTATCGCTTAAGGCGACGATATAATCACCTGTTTGCGCTGTTTCCAAAGCATGTCGGATGGCTTCTTTTTCATCCGGAATCATTTCATACGGCACTTTCCGGCCGCTTTTTTCCATTCCCTGAATCATGAGCTTATTCATTTCATCGAGTTCCCGACCTCGTAAACTGTGTTCCTGCCGCACGATAATACGGTCGAACATATTAGCCGCGATTTCTGCCAGCTCTATGATGTCACTATCGCGGCGGTCGCCCACACCGGCTACAATTCCCACTTTGCGCGGCGCCTGAATGTGGCTGAGGTAATCCTGCATTTCGCACATGCCATGCGGATTATGCGCATAATCGACCAAAACCGAAAAATCGCGGATTTTAAAATAATTCATGCGCCCGGGAGTCTGCTCTAAACCTGGTTTAAAACTTTGCCAGGCTGTTTTAATCTGTTCCGGAGTAAATCCATACGCAAATGCAGCTGCTGTCGCGGCAAGAATATTAGCAGTCATACATCTGGATGTACCTTTTAAAGTGAGCGGAATATCCATTATACCAGAAATAATGGTTTTCTGATGATCTTTATAAACGACAAGATTCCCATCTTCTACCGTGGCAACCAAACCTCCTTTTGAGAAGTGCTCGCGCACAGTTTCGGCAGCTGGATCCAACGAAAAGAAAGCCACATTGCAACTGAGTGTTTCTGCGATGGCAACACAGCGGTGATCTTCCGCATTCAGCACTGCCCATCCACCGCTTTTTACGCTGCGGACGACGGCTGCTTTTACTTCCGCAAGTTCTTCCAGGGTATTGATGTTTTTAAGGCCCAGATGGTCGGCAGCAATATTGGTGAGGAGACCCACATCGCAGCTTTCGAAAGCCAAACCGGCGCGCAGCAGTCCTCCACGCGCGGTCTCCAATATGGCAAAATCTACCAAAGGATCCGCTAAAACGAGCGCTGCGCTGGACGGTCCGGAACAGTCGCCTTTTAGGATTTCGTGCCCCGCGATGGAGATTCCGTCGGTGGTGGTAAAACCCGAAGAATACCCGCAAGTTTGGGCCAAATGTGCCAGAAGCCTGGTAACCGTGGTTTTGCCATTCGTTCCCGTGATGGCAAAAATGGGTATGGTGCTGGGTTTTTCAGCCGGAAAAAGCATATCGATAACGGCAGCGGCTACATTTCGTGGCTGACCTTCTGAAGGAGCAAGGTGCATTCTGAAACCCGGCGCGGCATTCACCTCGATGACGGCACCGTGATTTTCTGCAAGTGGAAGGGCAATGTCAGGACTGATGATATCAATCCCGCAAATATCGAGACCTAGAATTGCGGCAGCTCTTTCGGCCAAAAACCGGTTTTCGGGATGCACTGTATCGGTGACGTCAATCGCTGTTCCGCCCGTACTGAGATTGGCGGTTGATTTTAGAGTAACCTTTTCGTTTTCAGCTGGAACGCTTTCGACAGTATACTTTTTTTGGTTGAGTAATTTTTCGGTATCTGCATCAACGGAGATTTTGGTTAAGACTTTGAGATGGCGTTCGCCACGCCTCGGGTCGGCATTTACCTTTTCAATTAATTCCTTTATGGTGGATTTTCCATCGCCTTTCACCTGCGCCGGCTGGCGATGCGCTGCTGCGACCAGTTTTCCGCCAATCACTAAAAGGCGAAAATCTTTACCTTGGATGTACTTTTCAACCATTACCGCGGAACGGAAATCTTTTGCTTCATCAAAAGCCTGTCTGGCTGAAAACAAATCCTGAATATTGATGGAAACACCGCGACCGTGGTTGGCGCCCGCAGGTTTAATGACCAACGGAAAGCCCAGTTCTTCACAAATCTCTTCCAAATCTTCTATTATAGCGCAAATTGAACCGCGCGGCACCGGAATGCCGGCGTCATCTAAAATATTTTTGGTTTGGTATTTATTGTCTACCGTTTCCACCGCAATACAGGAAGATTTTCCGGTCATAGTGGCGCGGATGATCTGCTGATTTTTACCGTGCCCAAGCTGAATTTTCGAAGAATCATTTAAGCGGCGCCACGGGATGCCACGTTTTTCAGCTTCACCAATAATGCTTAAAGTGCTGGGCCCGAGATTTTCGGTATTGCGGAGCTTTTGTTGCATGGTACCAACAGCATAAGGAATCGGCATTAGATTTTCGGTGTTCGGAGCACATTTTTTTTCGATTTCGCTGCGTTCAGGACTGCTTTCGTGACTGAGCGAATTTAGATTGGTGGAATTCATGAAATTATTCGTTTTTTTTGGCTGTTGCTTCCGGAAAATGGTGGAATTCAAGTCTCTTACCGCAATTAAAAAAATTTTAGAAGAGATTTCATTCACCGACAGGAATTGCCATGGTTTTTTTTCGAATCAAAGAAAATGCCATGCTAATGCACTTATAGTCAGACAAAAAGAAAAACAGTTCACCTGTTCTCAATAGTTCTTTTTAAAAATGAACGGCTTAGTTTTTGTTTCGGCACTTTCTCATCCGTGCTGATGGTTTGGAAAAACCAGAATGCTTCAGCTACTGGATTACATTAATGCTGCTTTATTCAAAAAGAAAAAAACGAAAAATTTGCCCGTTTAACGGCGAATAAATATACCAGCGAGATCAATTTCTTCAACCAAAAAAAAACACAACGATGGCTTTAGAAAAATACCGTGAGAAACGTGACCAAAGTAAAACGCCGGAGCCTTTTGGTGGAAAAACGTCCGGAAAGGAACTGGTTTTTGTCATTCAAAAGCATGATGCGTCGCACCTGCACTACGATTTCCGTCTGGAAATGGATGGCGTGCTGAAAAGCTGGGCCGTACCCAAAGGCCCATCGCTGGATCCCGACGTGAAACGGCTTGCCATGATGGTGGAAGATCACCCCTATGATTACCGGAAATTTGAAGGCTTGATCCCAAAAGGCCAATACGGCGGCGGCACGGTGATCGTATGGGACGAAGGCACGTACGAACCCATCGATGAAGTTGAAGGCGACAAGAAGAAACAGGAAAAAAGCCTGCTGGAGCAGCTAAAATCCGGCAAGATTAAATTCCGCATGCATGGCGAAAAACTGAAAGGCGATTTTGCTTTAATAAAAGCCTACGGCCGTGGTGAAAACGGTTGGTTGCTGATGAAGCTCGACGATGACTTCGCTTCTACGGGCGACATCACCAAAAAAGATAAATCGGTGATTTCTAAAAAAAGCATTGCCGAAATGGAAAAATCTCCGGACCGCATTTACGGCGAGGAAAAAGCGGCAAAACCAGAAGACGAGGCAAAAGACAAAAAAATGCCAAAAAAGAGCGGAAAAAATCCGGCTGATGTTGCGGCACTTTTGAAATCGGCACCGAAAGAAAAATTTTACCAGGAAGTGGAACCCATGCTCGCCACTTTGGTGGATGAGCCTTTCGACAGCGAAGACTGGCTGTACGAAGTGAAATGGGACGGTTACCGCGCGGTGGCTTTTCTAAATGAAGGAACTGTAGAGATGAAATCGCGCAACGATAAAAGCTTTAATGAAAAGTTTTATCCGGTTTTCGAGGAGTTGAAAAAACTGAAAATTAATGCCATTTTAGACGGAGAAATTGTGGTTTTAAACTCCGAAGGAAAAGCAGACTTCGGTGGGTTGCAGAATTGGCGCAGCGAGTCCGATGGCGATTTGGTTTTCTATATTTTTGATATTTTGTGGCTGGATGGTAAAGACCTTAAAGATTTGGTTTTCACCGACAGAAGAAAAATATTGTCTTCCGTTCTGCCTGAAAACAAAACCATTCTGCTCAGCGAAGCTTTCGATACGTCTGGAATTGAATTTTTGGAAACCGCAAGAAAAATGGGTTTGGAAGGCATTATGGCGAAACGGAAAGACGGCCGCTATCACACCAAAAACCGCACAAAAGACTGGCTGAAAATTAAGGCGAATAAACGACAGGAAGTCGTCATCGGTGGTTTTACGGTGAATGAGGGAACGAGCAAGAAATTCAGCAGTTTGCTTTTGGGTGTTTACGACGGGAAAAAACTCATCTACACCGGAAAAGTGGGAACCGGTTTTAATACGAAAATGCAGACCGAGATGATGGAACTTTTTACACCGCTGATCACTGATAAAGTTCCTTTCAGCGAAGAACCGGACGTCAATAAACCTTCGCGTTTCCGCCCCGATCCGCCACATGCCACGGTGACCTGGCTGAAACCGGAACTGCTGTGTGAAGTGAGTTATGCTGAAATTACGTCAGACGGAATTATGCGCCACCCCTCTTTCAAAGGCATGCGTACCGATAAGGACGCGAAAAAAGCAGTGCTGGAAGTTGAAAAACATACCGAAGATATTGTGAAAGACCAGGAGACGCCAATCAAAAAGCGCGGTAAAGCAGCGAGAAAAACCTTATTAAATCCGAAGGACAAAAGTCAGGTGAAAAAAATTAACGGTCATGAACTGAAATTCAGCAACCTGGATAAAGTTTTCTGGCCGAAAGAAAAAATCACCAAGCGTGACCTCATCAATTATTATTACCAGGTGGCGCCGTATATTTTGCCTTATTTAAAGGAAAGACCACAAAGTATGAACCGCTTTCCGGATGGTATTGAAGGGGAACAGTTTTACTACAAGGATGTAACGGGGCGCGCACCGGAATGGGTGGAAACCTACCTTTACCACAGCGAAAAAGACCACCGCGACCGCAAGTATTTGGTGGGAAAAGACGAAGCTACGCTGCTGTACATGGCGAATTTGGGTTGTATTGAAATGAATCCGTGGAACAGCACCATTAAAAAACCCGACAACCCCACTTTTTGCATCATCGATCTGGACCCGGACCAAAATTCTTTCGACCAGGTGGTGGAAACCGCTTTGGTGACCCGCGACATTTTAGCTGATTTAGGCGTACCGTGCTATTGCAAAACGAGCGGTTCCACGGGTTTGCATATTTACATTCCGCTGGGAAATAAATACACCTACGAGCAAAGCAAAGAGTTCGCGCGCGCCATCGTCACACTTGTAAACCGTGAATTGCCGGAAATTACCAGCATTGAACGCATTATCAAGGAGCGTGAAGGTAAAATGTATCTTGATTTTCTGCAAAACCGTCCGCATGCTACAATTGCGTGCGTTTATTCCGTTCGACCAAAACCCGGTGCCACAGTTTCGATGCCGCTGCATTGGGACGAAGTAAAAAAAGGCCTGAAGATCTCAGATTTCACCATTTTCAATGCACTCGAAAGGCTGGAACAGGAAGGTGATATTTTTAAACCGGTGCTTGGGAAAGGAATTGATTTGCTGAAGGTGTTGGAGAAGTTTGAAGGATGAAGGATGGAGGATGAAGATGATGTGGTGATGGGATGATGTGGTGATGTGACGATGACCAAATATGAAGGTGAAGGTGAAGGGTGAAGGATGAAGGATGAGGGATGAAGGATGGAGGGTGAAGAATGAAGAATGAAGACAAAGTCATGATCCTACAAACTTTGGGAGCATAAAACAGTGATCTGGTCATTAAATAATGGCATTTGTTTTGACCCACATTTTCATTAAATAATCGATTGTCCACAGCAAAATCCAAAAAAAGGACCGTCGAAGCGGAATTTTTCGGAATCTCCATTAATAAGTTAAAAAGTCCCATTAATATAATCTATTATGAAAAGAACAAAAATTACCCTTCTTGCCCTGGCCTCCGTGCTTCTTTTTTCGTGTACGGTTCAGCCAAATACCACCACCCCGCCCGCTGCACAGGAACAATCCGCTCAAAGTGTCGGAAACAGCATCGACCGTTTTGCTGATATCGAAGTCCTTAAATACCAGGTACCAAGCTGGGATAATTTAACCTTAAAGGAGAAAGAATACGTTTATTACCTCAGTCAGGCAGGTTACGCAGGACGCGACATTACTTATGACCAGAATTACAAATACAACCTTACCATTCGCCGCGCGCTGGAAAATATTTACCAGAATTACAGCGGAAATAAGAATACTGAGGACTGGCAAAATTTCGAAACATATCTGAAACGGGTTTGGTTTGCCAACGGTATTCACCACCACTACTCCAACGAAAAGATGAAACCCGCCTTTTCGAAATCCTATTTTGAACAACTACTACAGGCAACCAACACCAAACTTGACGGAAAAGTCGCTGATATCCTCTTTAACAACGTCGATTCAAAAAAGGTAAATCTGGATTTGAGCAAAGGTTTACTTGAGGGTTCCGCGGTCAATTTCTATGGCGACGGCATTACGGCTGAAGAAGCAGATGCTTTTTATAAATCGATGAAAAGTCCTGATCCTCAACGGCCTCTTTCAACCGGATTAAATTCAAAATTGGTGAAAGAAAACGGCAAGATCGTAGAAAAGGTTTGGAAAAGTGGAGGTATGTACGGTTCCGCGATTGACCAAATCACCTTTTGGTTAGAAAAAGCCAAAGCTGTCGCTGAAAATCAAAAGCAGGCGGATGCTTTGGCACTGCTTATCCAATATTATAAAACAGGAAGTTTAAAAACCTGGGACGATTACAACACCGCCTGGGTAGATGCAACGGATGGCAATATCGACTATATCAACGGCTTCATTGAAGTGTATAACGATCCTTTGGGACATAAAGGTTCCTATGAAAGCGTCGTTCAGATTAAAGATTTCGACATGTCGCGTAAAATGGAAGTACTTTCAAAGGACGCGCAGTGGTTTGAAGACCATACCCCTTTGATGCCACAGCATAAGAAAAAAAATGTCGTAGGTATAAGTTATAAAACGGTAACCGTGGCAGCTGAAGCAGGAGATTCTTCACCGAGTACGCCGATTGGCATCAACCTTCCGAATGCAGACTGGATCCGGGCAGAACACGGTTCAAAATCGGTTTCTCTGGGAAATATCATCGATGCTTATAACGCAGCAGGTGGAACGAGCCGTTTGAAAGAATTTGTGAATGACGAGGACGAATTGACCTTAGCACAAAAGTATGGCGAACTCTCAAGCAAACTGCATACTGCGCTTCACGAGGTGATTGGACATGCTTCCGGGCAAATTAATCCGGGCGTAGGAACGCCAAAAGAAACCCTGAAAAGTTACGCTTCTACCATGGAAGAAGGTCGTGCGGATTTGGTGGGTCTTTACTTTTTATATGATCCGAAATTGCAGGAACTCGGCTTGGTAGATGATTGGAAATCTGTGGGCAAGGCGGCCTACGATAATTACATCCGTAATGGATTGATGGGACAGCTCGTGCGTCTGGAACCGGGTGCAGATATAGAAGAATCACACATGCGAAACCGACAGTGGGTCAGCGCCTGGGTTTTCGAAAAAGGTAAAAAAGACAATGTTATTGAAAAAGTGGTGCGAGACGGAAAAACTTATTTTAATATTACCAATTATGAAAAGCTCCACGAACTCTTTGGTCAATTGCTGCGCGAAACACAGCGCATTAAATCTGAAGGTGATTATAACGCCGCAAAAAACCTCGTTGAAAATTACGGCGTAAAAGTAGATCAAAATCTACACAAAGAAGTGCTGGCTCGCAACGCCCAATATAAAGAGGCCGCATACAAGGGTTTTGTAAATCCGTACATCACACCGGTAAAAAATGCAAGCGGACAGGTGACCGATTATGTTTTGACCTATCCTAAAACATTTGCGGAGCAAATGCTGCGATACGCGAAGGAGTACAGTTTTTTACCGAATAATAACTGACAAGAAGCCACTGAAAAGTGGCTTTTTTTTGTGGTGTCTAACTTTGTAGAATCGGGTGAATTCGAACAGTGGATTATTGTAAGGCATATTTTTGTATTTAAAGGATTGTTAAAATAGCAAAAAAAACAACATTTATTCCACGAGTGGTAAAGGGATTCCTAATTTATAAACTTTGTGATAGGCTTTAATCTGATTTGATTCCTGACTGAAACGATCTATAATTTCATCTAATTTAAAACTGCTTTCTTGCTCATTCAATGTGGGATAAATAATAAGACACGCTATATTGCGGTCATCATCTGGTGCCAAACCGATTTTCTCTCTTACCATTTTCAATCTTGCGTAGCCGGCCACCTGACGGATGTCCTGATGAATGTGGCTGTGTTGATAGTGCAGCTTATATTTCGCATCGATAATCATCGACCTCTCGCCGTCCTTAATCAAGAAATCCAAATAATTACCATGTGTTGCAAACTGGAACCTGATTCTTTCACGATCATGATGGTTATCATTTAACAGCTGTTTATAGACGTACAGTTCGAAAAGCCTTGGCATGTCAATCCAGAAAGGTGGAATTTTAGCCACCGTTCCTGTTGCAGATGAGATATTAAAATCAAATTGTTTCAGGATATATTTACCGATTTTTATAGTCTCCTGATATTCCTTAAAGAAAGGATTGTATTTTATATAATGCAACTCGCGTTCTGAAAGTTGATCGCCAATCCGCTCAAAAGCAGGCCTACAATAATTAATCATTTCCTGTACATCAGCTTTTGTATTTTGGAAAAATGTCCCGTTATTCTGTACATAACTTTCCGAAAAGCGCAGCACTTTCTTCAGAAATCTGTTTTCTGCATAATCTTCACCAAATACCTGAAATTCACAGTACGTTTTGGTGAACCTGTTTTTAAGCAGATTCTGTTTAATCTGTGGGCCTACAAGGATTTTACCTTTCACTCTGTTAGAAAGATTTTCCTGAACTTTATAATAAGATTTCCGGAGTCCCTTCTTTACGATTGACTTTAAAAGTGAAAGAAACTGCACAATCAGGAACGGCGTAAGTTGGTCATCTTTCTGTTCAATGGTAATTAAAGGGTCATCCCAGAAGATCTGCACCAAATCACCGATTTCTTCTGCGGTAATCGAGCCGGAATATACCTCAAGAAGCATACGCAGATAGTCCACCTGAGCTTGTGCTGATGCTGTGATTTTTTCAACCCTTTCTGTATCGGTTTCATCTTCTTCTGTCTGCTCATCTTCCAAACTCTCCTTAAAAAGTTCTAACAGCTGGAGATTAACTTTAGGCTGAATGTGCACGTAGTGGCGGTCTTTCACAAGCCAGTCTAAACCGATATAATAATCAGACTTTAATTCTAAGCATGCCTCCTTTTCACTATGCTGTATCAAAAATGGATAAACTCTGTGCTTTATTTGCCGCACTTCACCATCCTTTACCGCTGCGAAATCCACCTCATCAAAAATGAGAGCAGTGGCTTCCAATGCAGAATTTTCTGTAAATATTTTTAAAGTTTTATGTTCAGTAAGCAGAAGATCCATCAGATCAAATTATTGGTAGAAAGAGCATTTACAGCATCCACTGCCTCGGGCATCAGAACGCCGTCCTTAATATATTCAAATAGAATTGGTTTTATTTCGTATTCCAGACGGACGGCCATAGAAGCGCCATCTTTTTCCTTGTTTATAAAGTACGAATGTCCTAGCGCAACATCTTTAGGTTCGAATTCTGCAGATAAATATGCCGATCTGCTTTTATAATCATCCGTAGTAAAAAGTGCTTTCACGGCCTGAAATAAAACTGCGTCAAATATCACCTCCGGATCATCTGATAAGTCTCTCGGCAAAATATTTACAAAAGCAAACCGTCTTCTGATGGCATAATCAATATGACCTACACTGCGGTCTGCAGTATTCATGGTTCCGATAATGTAGAGGTTGGGCGGCAGAATTAGCTTATTGCTTCCATCTACTGCATACATGGACTGCACTTCTTCGCCTCGGTATTCCAAGGCATAGATGAGTTCTCCCAATACTGAAGAAAGGTTGGCGCGGTTAATCTCGTCGATGATCAGTAAATAGTTTTTTAATTCTACCGCATCAGTGGTCTTTTTCTCCTCCTGATGCTGCTCCCGGAATTTATAAAAACGTTCTGCTACCTTTAGGAAATATGTAGCATGCTGTCTTGTTAATTCTTCCAGTTCAGCCATTTTCTTGATATCCTGTCTTTCGCTAATATTCCCGTCAATGATTTGTTTAAGTTCACTATACTTCATGTTGAGCCCTTTTTGATGGGCTACCCAATTGTCACCTTTATATTTAAACCGGCTTTCATCTGCCGCGAACAGATACACAGCGTCCGTAATCGGATACTTATGATTGATATCCTGAGCCATCTCATCCTTTACCATTTCAATAAAAGCCTGGAATACATCACCGCTTGAGGAAACAGTTTGCTCTGAATAGGTCGCTTTATAATTACTGAGCGCTTCCATAGCAAATGAAGCCAGCAGTTTATTTTCAGCTTCGTAGATGATCCCATCTCCATCGGCGCTGGGTTTAGAAACAATACCCCGCACAAAATCTTCGTAGGTATAGCTTGGATGGAACTGAATCAACTTAAATTGCTCATGTCTTCCTAACTCTCTCACACTTCCCAACCCTAACATTTCCTTTGCAATCAACTTTGCTTCGCGGGTTTTTCCTGTTCCCGGCGGACCTTGTAAAATAATCTGTTTTTTATATTTTAATAGTCTGACGTGTGGACCGGACTCCATAGTAGTTGCGGTTTCTGTCATTTTATTAAGTAAGAACTCATGATATTTTTGACCTTTTGAGATTTCGGAAGAATATCCTGTAATATCAGTCAGTGTTTTTAAGACCAAACTGTGATCATCAACAATCCACGAACCTTTTTTTATCCAGTTGACTTTTCTGCGGTGTTTGTAATCTACCTTTTCGTCGTCGAAATAATAATCAGAATCTATCGTACCATAGCCTAATAATGTACTCCGGCCTTTCTTAACGAATACCACATCACCCACTTTCATTTTGTTCACAAAATCATCATTTGCGCTGGTGTCATTTTTCTTGCTTCCGTCACCGCCATAAGCATTGCGTAAATCTGCTGTAATTTCATCTCTACTGTTATACTCATCCAAAGGTTTTAACTCATCCCAACCAAGTGCAATGACACCGGAATTGTAGAATTCGTCCCATTTGTAAGCCTGTTCACCTGGAGAATAAATCCAATAGCGAACGTTGTTTTTAGTTGGTTCCATGAGGGTAAGCATTTCTATATAAAAGTCAAGAAAATCTTTTTCTGCGGGTTTTGAGGCCAATATCGCCTTTTGGAGCTCATAAAAACCGGAACTTTTGCCTAATGGAATATTGAGTTTAGTCGCTAATTCAACAAGCTTTTCTTTTTTGTAAACGGTGAAAAGTTTAAAATTGCTGTACAGGAAAGCAATCTTCCATTTCACGGCATCACCGAGATCAAGTTTTCCAATTTCATCAAAACGTTCTGCCGCAGATAACTCAATGATTTTAACAATAATGCTCCGCACTTTTTCGAACGCTTCGTTTCTTGTTTGTCCATACTTGCTCATCCAGGCATAACTTTCATCGCTCAAACGTCCGAGTGAATTAAATTGCGACGCCTTCTGGTTTTTTTCATATATCCCAAATTTGAATGCCGAGCCACCCCAGATGCTTCCCAGCCAGTAGGTTTTCGCTTCCAACCAATAACAGAAAGAACCAGATTTGTTGAGATTGGTGTATTCCTGAAGCGTCATATTTTTCACCCGTTCCAGTGGCCAGGTTTGTAAAAATGCTTCACAATTCTTATAAAACTCTTCTTTAATTTTAAGGATTTCTTCTGAAGTCATAAGACGTATTTGTTTGTATCATTTAAGTTATTTGCTAGTAAATAATCGGGTGCCTTAATTCATATTTAAATTCACTAAAATTATTAATTGTCAGTATTTAATAAAGATAAATAATCTGGCACTGTTTCAAATATAACACTCTCATCTTCTTTAATTCTTTTCCCGAAAAAAGCTTTATACCAACTCCTTTCTTGATCTTTTTCCAATTCATTTTTTTCAATCCCATTTTTATAAGGATAGCATACGACTTCAACTTCAGTATGATTAGGAATGCAGCGAGATAATAATTGTCTTATTTCAAAATCTGCCTGCGGTAATGAATAACCAATAAAAACTACTTTGGATGCTTCTGATAATTCGATGCCTGCATTTTGCCAAATTAATTGAATCTGGATATTGCTATAATCTTTGGCGAATGTGGGTAATAATAGATTACTTTTCAACTTGATAGCATTATCTGTCGATGATATTTTGTAGTTTTTTCGGCAATGCCCACAGTGATAAACTGTACTCATAAGCATTGTCTTTTCATCAAATTTTACATACATTCTCTGACAGTTTGGACAATGTAGCCAATTCATTGAACCATGTAATTTCAAATATTTTATATTGTAACCATTTTTACCCAAGGCTAAAAGGCCAGGTTTAATGAAATGATCATCTTTGTCTAATGAACTTATATAGCAACAATAATCAACCACAGCAAGTTTGGGATGTTCATTCTCACTCTCTACCACTGAAAACATTCTTACTAACGTATTTAATTCATTATCGAGTAATAGATCCCAGTTTGTCGTAATTATTGCAATACTATCCTTCTCTATATCATCTACTCTTCTTTTTGCTATACTATCAATATATCTCGCAAAACTTTCAATATAATTTCTATCCTTGTTTTGAAAATCCACTCCATATTTAATAGCCGCTCCCATAAGTAAATGAAATTGCTGCCTCAAATCTGCTAATTCTTTTATATCAAACTTTTTAAAAGATTTACCAGATGACAGAGCCCGATCAATTGGTGTAAAAACATCCTCTAAAGCAATTTGATTACGAAGGTCTTCTTCTATTGCAAGAGTGTTATCAATAAAGGAAATAAACTTCTTTCTTGCTTTCACAATCTCTGGTTTATCTTGAAATTTAATAGTAAAATCGTCTTTAAAAATAAACTGAATAATCTGATTTTGAATTGGTCCACCCGCATCAGCTGAAAATCCTGCTCCTAAAAAATAGACAGTTTTGCTCATATTTTATTATTTTGTTAAAAGTAATTATCTCACAAATGGGTAAATTGAAGAAAACAAATGCTCTACAATGCTAGATACTTTGCTTTTACATAGTCAGCAATTTTATCTACTTCCGGAAAAAGCGTTGACTTATTGATGCCAAGAGTCTCGAGCTCCTTAATGATTGTTTCTTTTTTATCTTTATCAATAATAATTCTTCGCTCTTTCGGAGCACCTCTTAATATCCACTTATTATCAAGTTCTGCAATTGGTTTGTAATCATCAAAACCTATGAAATGAGTTTCCTTAATCCCAAAAATTAGAAAAGCACCTTGTTGTCTAACAATTCTAGGATTATCCAATTTTGGACGTATTGCGTAGACCTGCGCTAAATGGTATGGGTCGATTATGGAATCAAAATACGATTTATCTTCTCGAATATTATGCAATAATTTTCCAAAATAGTTTTGGTTAACGGATGCTATTGCTTTTCGAACAGCCACTTCATAAATATCTACTAAATTTGACAAATAATTATTATGAAATATTTTTAAACTCTTAGCATCTAATAACCATTTGGCATTTTCGAAACTCTTTTTTAATTCTTCAAGGTTCTGCTCAAAATTATCAAGTTCGAACTCATCCTTTGCAAGTTTATTACTGATATCCTCAGAATTTTTCAAGAAAAATTCAGAAATATCTTCTTGAAAAAGCCCTCCTCTTAGATCGTCTATGTCATACTTAATTTCTTTCAATTCCACTTCTTTTTGTTTATCACGGAAGACAGATACCAAACCGAAATTAAACATGAAATCTTTATGAACTTTCGCAAGGTTTGACAGTATTGCAACCCTATCACTGTTATAATGACAAACGCTGTCATCTGGAATATTAAAAACAATAACCTCACCGTCGCTTTCGGTATTAGCCTCGCATGCGAAATACAAGGCAACTAATGCACTTTCAGTAAGATCCAATACCCTAGTTGGAACTCCGTAATGTTGCATTAATGCCAAGGACTCTAAGGTATTTTTACTCACAAACTGTTGTGGACTTTTCGAAATGACTTCCCGAAATATTTTATCTTCGTGCTCTATCAAATTCTTACTGTGAAGTTGATCTTTCCTATAAATACCCGGTACGAGTTCGTAACTGTTATCAGAATGCCCGCGAAAAAATAAGTTTCGTGCTTCTCCGAGAACTTCTATCTCGGTCAAAAATTCTTTGATACTTCTAATTATGGCCATTAACTGATTCTCTAGATTGCATATATGAATTTCTCTCCTCCGCCACCATTCCCACTCCTTCCACCATTTTCTCGGCCTCACCCACCGTTACCTGGCCGTTCATCAGCACGGGCAGCAGGCAAGCGCTGGACTTTCAGCCTACAACACTTTCTCAAACACCCCAATGACCTTAAAATTCATCGTATCCTCATCTCTTAAAACGATAGATTCAAAAGACTGGGTAGATAAAGGTTTTAAAGAAATCTCTTCATGATGCCACCCCTCTTCATCAATGGTCTTCTTGCTTGAGTATTCTTTAATGGTGTAGTTTGCGCCCGTTTCACTGTCAAAGATATCATTACCTTCAACCAGGGTGATTAATCCGTTCCTGCTGCCTGCCGTATATTTTTTGAATAAGCACAGGCTTCCGTTTGGAATGACTTTGTTCATCGATTCCCCTAAAACTTTACAGACAAAATAATCAGGATTACTGGTAATGTTTTTTACTTCTATATATTTTACATCTTCTACTGATTGCAAGTCAGAAAAATTTCCTGCTGCAATTTCAAGATCATAGTAAGGAACTGTAAATTCATTGGGAGCATCAACTACAGCGTAAGCAGCCAACTCATCTTTAGAATTCTTAAATGACGGAATCACTTGTGCAAAGTATTTCCTGAGATTTGGATTGCAGACATAAATGTAGGTGCCTTCAATACCTCGAAGCAAAATGGTTTTGTAAATATTAATGACATAATCCAATAAGACTTTCGGATCTTGGATTGAGTTTTTACCGTTTTTATCTTTATAATTTTGCTTGTAGACTACAAATTCATTGGTGGTAAAATCATAATCTAATTCAGGCCCGATAATGACACCTGTATAATTTAAATCATAGCCTTGCGTGGTATGAATGCAGCCCACCTCATTGATTGCATTGGGAGAATTTACCCAGTCTGTTACGATACTGTTCCATTGTAATGAGGTATCACCAATTTGAATATCAAATTTTGACTTATCATTTTTTGAGATCCATTCCCAGGCAAACCCTGCAACCATCCTTGATAACCCTTTCTGATTTTCCTTTACATGAATCTGTTCTACCATTTCATTCAGGTCATCAAACAGTTTCAGATCATAAAACCCTGTATCCTGTTGTTTTTGTCGAGAAAATTCTGCTTGATCAAACAGTTGATGAACCAATTTTACATATTGATTTCCTCCTTTTACTCTGAATTGCGTACTTAACTTTTCATTACGGGTCGTTGGCAACTGTTTTAAAGCATAGAAACTCTCCGGACTAGCATCAGAAGGTTTGATGGATTGAAACTGGTCGTAAAAAATAATGGATTTTTCGCTCTGTAACTGAATCCAGTCCAATTCAGATGATGTCATCTTATCTAAACCTAAGAGCTCACTATTTTTATCAAAAGTTCCAAAATAAGAACCCAGATTTACTCTTCTTCTGAGACGATGTCCCTCATCAACGATAAGCAGATCATACTTTTGTCTGGTTATTTCTGAAGGTCCGATCACCATCTTCTGAGATAACCCTTTAATGTTTTTGAAAACATTAGAAATGGTTTTTCGAAAAGATGCCATAGGTATGACCAAAGCCATATTCAAATTTCCATATTTTTCTTTCACACTTTTTAAAAGCCGGAACAACTCTTCATCTTCCTCATCAAAATCTGAATAATTAAAGTCATTCAAATCTGTTTTCAAAAGCTTAAAAAGGAAAATGGCAAGAATAGATTTACCGGTACCTGCGCCTCCCTGGATTAAACTGACTTTCGCCTTGTCATCTAAAAGACACAGCAGGATTGTTTTCAGTCCGTTTATTTGCTCTTTAGAAAGTGATTTGTAAGGAGAATATTTAAATAGATCGGAGTTATCAATATAATCAAGGGAATGTCTGGCAATGCCCATGCTCCTCAGCTCTCCCCAAATATCCTTGAATAGTTCCCAGTATACTTCTTTTTGTTGGTAATACTGATGATTCGAGATGCCGAGATTGCCATTTTGCAACGCATAGATCCCGTCAGCCGCTATATATCTAATAAGATTCGATTCAACATCTAGGGTCGCTGATTTATTAAATCGCTCGCTCAGAATCAAGTTGACACAACTTAGGTTCTGTTTTCTTTCAGATTTTGAGTGCGCTTTTAACCTCGTGAGGACATCAGTGGTTTCACCAACATAAGCTTCCTTACTTTTTTCTTCCTCCAGGAAGTAAACAAGCGGCCAATTAAGGAATTCACGATGATTTTCAACTAATGTTGCTTCTAATTTCGTATCTAGGGGATATTGCTGGATTGAAAATTTCATTTAAAGGATATTACAATCTACAGTTCATTGTATTTGGTTGCGTTTCCTTTGGCCTTATCAACAGGATATTTATTTGCGTTTTTCACCATTTTGTCCAGCACAATCTGCGTGATATCCAAATCATGCTTATCAGCTAATAAAAGAGCGTACATCAGCACATCCGCCAATTCTTCTTTCAGCTTGTCAAGATTAAATTCTTCATTTTTTTTCCATAGAAATAATTCAACAAGCTCAGACGCTTCCACAGAAAGTGCGAGCACAAGATCTTTAGAATTATGAAACTGTTCCCAATCCCTTTCGTCGCGAAATTTTATGATTTGTTTCGTCAGCGAGTTTATATCTTCCAGCATTTATTTAACTTTTCTTTTGCAGATTTCATTACAAGAATGTTATATTATCAAATATATTAAAAAGAATGCTATAAGATTAAACATTTGTTTTTTTTAAATAAATAAATCTAATAAAAGCAAAATGCGCTTGTATGGTATTATCACTCTCGAGACAACTTTAAAATCAATGATTATTGAAATTCCGGAAAGCTGGCATCAAGCTTTTTAAGTTTAGCAAAATGTTTGCGGCAGTTCCTCATGGTCTTCCATCCTAGCAGAAAGCTGTCGTATTTCACACCCATTCTACAGTTTTGACGAGAAATTTTAGACAAAATTTGCCAGTGTTCAGCCAAAATTTTACAGGCTTTAAGCAATGAATTACCGTTGCCATAAACATGATGCGGCTCCGCGCCACAGCCGTTGTATTCAATAATTGAAAAATTCTTACCTGCTTTTAAATCTTCAACCGAGGCGCATTTTATATCATATCGTCCGTAAAACAAAGTGTCCGAGTAAGAACTGAGCGAATCAAAAACCTGCAGCAAAGCATCATCTTTTTCATGTTCCAAACTGATAAGGCGGCAACCTTTGCTAAGGTTTAAAGCATAACTCAAACACAAAATTTCATTATTATGCAAAACCATCCTCAAGCGTTCTTTGTGCCGGATTTTCATCTCCTCTATTCTGCCACAAACCCTGTCATTAGCCAACATCAACTGCTCTACAGTTGCCTTTCCGTCACCGGAAATCTGCAGATATTCTTTGCGTACAAAACCGGTAATGGTACCTCGGCTTTCTTGGGGAAAACTGTAATAAAAAACACTGACTTCAACTGGATAATTTACTTTTTCCTGCACCAGATAATCGACAGGCATCGCTTGGTGATATGCAAGAAGTTGCTCCCGATTGTGGATAATCCGGAACATAAATCCCATACGCCCGATATCGGGTTTTACAATAAAAGGATAAGTAAATTGGTTTTCTATGGAATTTTCAATTTCGGAAAAAGACGTGTGCGCCTTCACGAAAACTGTTTTCGGAAAACTTCCGGGCGGCAAATGTCCGTAGATCGACATTTTGGTAGCACCTTCAAAACCGCCAAAAACAAGTTTAGGATTGGAGGGTGTAAAAAACCAAAAAGACTTTGCGCGAACGCAGTTCCAAACCCAAACGGGCAGAATCGGCAGGTATTTAATTCGCCAATCCCACCTTTCCCAGTGGGCTGCGTGATGAAACAGCGCGTGAATCTGCATAAAAATAAGTGCTGATAATTTGAGGGTTAAAGATATGCGTGCAGAACTATTTTGGTTATTTACTTGGCAAAAAAAATTGAACTGCTCTCAAATAAAGATATGATAAATTTATTTCCCGATACAAAACTTCGAGAAAATATTCCCCAAAACCTCATCATTTGTAAATTCTCCGGAAATCTCACCCAACTGTTCCAGCGCGTTCCGAAGTTCGTAAGCCAAAAGCTCGGTATGGATGCCGGAACTCACGGCTTCTTCCACCTGTAAAACCGACTGCAGCGATTTTTCCAGCGCGTCATAATGCCTTTGGTTGGTGATGATCACGTTGCTTTCCTGATCTTTCAGATTTTCCACGTAGTCCGTCAGCACATTTTTTACCGCCTCAATGCCCGTTTTTTCCTTGGCTGAAATCCGCAAAATTTGGTCACAGTAGTCCGGAAAAA
>Ga0308157_10002318_pt1 | contig 31996 bp, 23 predicted proteins | sample PhyBR1_FD_201035 | JGI IMG/M metagenome (GOLD analysis project Ga0308157, IMG submission 201035) | Phyllosphere microbial communities from UC Gill Tract Community Farm, Albany, California, United States - DLSLB.R1 | ecosystem: Host-associated > Plants > Phyllosphere > Unclassified | place: USA...
CCTCAATCCGCCAGACATTGACAACATGACAACTTTTGTTGTTTTAGCTGTAACCTACATTGCTTTAGACCACTCAGCCATGTTGATTCAAAATAAGAGTTGAAACTCTCGTGGAGACTAGGGGAATCGAACCCCTGACCTTCTGCTTGCAAAGCAGATGCTCTACCAATTGAGCTAAGTCCCCAAAGTGTAAGAACCGTTGGCCAGTTTGAAACTGGCTTAGATTGGAAGTGAATCACGGTTCTTTACCGTTCACCGACTGCAACAGTCCTGCTGTTGCCCATCGTGGAATCTGGGAGAATTGAACTCCCGACATCCTGCTTGCAAAGCAGGCACTCTACCAACTGAGTTAAGACCCCATAATGCCCGTGTACCTTTGGAGGGTAGACGATGGGCTTCGTCAGATGCCGTGGGACTGTGACCTCCCCGCACCCAGATACCGCTTAGTTCACAGATTCAGGTATCCGCGTTTAGTTATGTTACAAGAAACTTTGTGGGACTCTCGACAACCCGACCTTCTGCCGAAGGTATGCGCTCCAATGAGGATTCGAACCTCAGCTATTCCGTGTTTCTTTGTGATGCGGACGGGAATTGAACCCGCAATCTCCCAAGGAGACACTAGATTGAAAGTCTAGCTGCCCGTGCCAGTAGAGCGACCGCACCATAGGACAAACCTTAGAACGCTTGTTATTTCTAAGATATGTTCAACTCATAGCAAGAGACCTTGTTCTTGCTTTCTTAGACAATGTTACCATCATCTTGTAGCCCAGGTGGGACTCGAACCCACACGTCCTTTCGGACACTTGATTTTGAGTCAAGCGCGTCTACCAATTCCGCCACTAGGCCATGTTTATAGTTCATGCAAACTCGTGAGATAGTGGGACTCGAACCCACACTTTGAAGCTTCTCGCCTCCTGTGCCTGCCAATACACTATATCTCTGCTGGTATTGAATGTAGCTCCAGCATCATGTCAAAGCGGTAACTTTTTCATGTCCCGCTACCCGAATCCAATTCAGTTACCGCTGAATTGTTCGGACTGTAACAGTCGGTCGTTTGCTCCCGCAAAGAACCATTTTAAAGAGTTCCATCTGAAAATGCATGAGGATGAAACTCTGAGCGGTATGGACGGGACTCGAACCCGCGATAACTTGTGAGACAGACAAGTGCATTTGCCGCTATGCTACCAAACCAAAGTAGGCCCCCAGGGACTCGAACCCTGCACCCACGGATTAAAAGTCCGTTGCTCTAACCAGATGAGCTAGAAGCCCTCAATGTTGCCTGGAACCGAAACCTGAACCAGACAAACATTTTGTTGCCATGAGCCACCTAATGTGACTCTTACAAATTATGTTCGTAACTTCCCCTGGTTTGTTCAGTTTCCGTTACTTCCTGTTGATTACAGTTACCTACTGCTTTATCTGGAACTTTCGAAGATACAGGCATCTTCGGCCAGAATAGCTACCCACCATAACAACATAGCGAATAACTGGTCGCTGCCCCACCTGGACTCGAACCAGGAACCTACGAGTTAACAGCTCGCCGCTCTGCCAATTGAGCTATAGGGCAATAATACTTATGACTTCTTGTATCCATGCTTTCGTCATAAGCTCCCTTCAAAGGGTTTATTGCAGGATGAAAACTTACATGTCCCACTCGTTTATTACAGCTGCCCCACCTGGATTCGAACCAAGACTAAAAGATTCAAAGTCTTCTGTGCTGCCATTACACCATGGGGCAAAAATGTTTTGCATTGTTACCTGCAAAACATATCTAACAACAAAACATTGCAGTAGTCAAATAGCACTACCCCACTGTAAAGTGTTAGTAAAAATATGTTCTCTCTGTAGACTTATCAAATAACAAATGTTGCTTTGTGTTTATTACAATACCAGATTTTTCGATTACTCGTCAAATTCGGTACCAGCGGATAGTATGGGATTCGAACCCATGCTGCGAGTTTCCCCGCACTACAATCTTTCCAGGATTGCCTCTTAAAGCCGGACTTGAGTAACTATCCATATTCAGTTTACACTGAGTGACCCATAGCGGGATCGAACCGCTCTTCTCCTGAGTGAAAGTCAGGCGTCATAACCACTAGACCAATGGGCCGTACTTTGTTGCTTTATTCATATCGGACTGTTTTACGTTTCCGTGACCCTAACGGGATTTGAACCCGTACTACCACCGTGAGAGGGTGACGTGCTGCCAATTACACCATAGGGCCTCAATTTTGAAGCTTGGTATCAACTTTCTTGATGTTTACATCCTAACACAACTTTTCAGTCTTGTCAAACCGTATCTATCAGAGAATTTGCTTACTCCAGGATGCTTTCTTCCTGGTATAAACAACATTACCACAACCTCAAAAAAGAAGTCAAATTATTTCGAAAACTTTTTCAAGATAATTTGCTCACTTCTATTCTTTCCTATCGTACTTATCTGCTCATTTGTCCAGTTTGAGCCCGTACAAAGAATTTATGTCCTCAATTGAACGTTCCATACCGTCAGGTGCATAATACTTGTGAACATTAGCAGCCAAAGCCACATAACCTTCTTCAAAAGTTTTAGTGCGAACAGTGAGACGGTCATCTAAATAAAAGCTTGTATATGTTGTCTCCACATGTCCTCCATGCTCCAAACGGACAACCAACTCATCTTCATGAGTGTACACAGCATGCATTAGATTATTGAAGCCTTCGTCAGTACCCCAGTCAAAAGTTTTCTCATCTTTGGCTCGATACCAGAACAAAGGATGGAACTTCAAGAAGTTGTAAGACTTCACCCAATCTGCGGGGTCTTCTTCATACTCTACAAGAGTTTTTTCCAGCCAGATTCCATAGTCATGCTTGAGCAGTTCTTCGTGAGATTCAGAAGTGAAACCTACCAAAAGCCTTGATGAAGTCTCTCCTTCCTTAACATCCACGAAGAAAGAACCCGCTATGAGTTCTCCACCATGACCATTCAACGAAGCGTCCAATACTGTCTGTCGAGTATCATCTTCTTCAGCTTCATCATAAGCTTCAACAACTGTTGAAAATACTTTGTCCAATCCTTCGACAATGAAGTTTCCATCCACATAAGACACTGCTTGGGTGGGCTTATGGTCAGGTAACTCAGCACGTAACCATTCAGGCAGTTTGGTGCGAGCAGAAAGAGCGTAGTAGCTTTCGTCGGGGTCATCCTCTACGGATTTGAAAATTTCTTTCATGGATCAACCTTCTTGTTTGGATCAAAGCAGCTTGCTTTAGAGATATTGCATCGATAAGACTTTCAGCATATCAGATTCCCACCACCATTTCCAGTAATAATGGCATGTTTTGGTATATCTGCACGAACCTATATTCTAAGGATGGAAAACATCATTATTCCAATTGTCATAGCTTTAGCTATTTCGTTTATCCCTAAAGTGAAATACCTTGCTCAGACCCTGGGAACGATTACCCACGAACTCGGTCATGCGGTTGTCGTGATGCCTTTTGGTGGTCGATTGCAAGGTATCAAACTTAGACTTAACACAGAAGGCGAAGCAGTAGTTGCGATTCCCCGCTATTCGTTTCCTTTCTACCATCTACTTAGAATAGTGAACTTGTTCGCCGGCTACAGTGCCCCTCTTTACCTGAGTTTGTTTTTGTATGTCTGCTTAGTCAATGAGTGGTATTTAGGTTTGACCATTATTTTTGGCATCATGAGCTTATTAATTCTGTTTTTCATCAGGAATTGGTTTGGATTGCTCATTGCTGTGATGTTCGCAGGATTGAACGCTTTGTTCATTGTAGTTTTACCTGAATACATTGACGAGTATGCTCTTACTGTTGCAGTTATGCTGTTGATTAGAGGTTTGGTTGACATCTACGATGTTGCCAGATGGACTTTTAAGAATAAGTTAGAACACTCTGATTTCACTATAGCTGCAAAAGAGCTGCATGGAACACCACAGCTTTGGTTTGTGCTGTTCAGTGTGTTCCATGCAGCTCTTTTGGGACTGCTTATTACTTTATTGGCTATTCAATCCGCTAACTAAATACGGTATTTGAATTTATGGTTGGTGAATTCTTTCATTCTTTCCGCTGCTTTGTTCTGACGAGTCATTTCATTGTCAGGTACTGCAGGAGGAAGGCTTCCAATGAAAGTGCTGAATGCTGTGCGGACTTTGGTAGGTACATCACCACGGTTGAACCTGGAGTTCAGTTCACCCAATCTCCATTGACCATTTTTATCAGCAATCATTGAACCGTTGTAGACGTTTTCACCGTCAAGGATACGGAAGAGAACATACTCTCCTTTTTCCATGCGATTTTTGTAACCCCAAGTGCAGTTACCCATGTAGGTTCTATTGTCAGCTAACTGTGTCGCATTGTTGACAAGCTCCAAACGCACTCCAGGAAGAAGTGTTTTCCCATCTGTTACAAGAACAGAAGTGGGGAAAGGGAACCTTGTGCCACCATAGAGTTTGATGTTGGGGAACATTTCGGAGAAACTTTTAGGCTTCTCAGGCATCTTGTAATCAATATCGCTGATGATTTCGTGAAGATTGTCAAGCAGGCTTCCGACTGGGCTTTCAGGTCGTTCAAGAGGCTTCAACCAAGGAAGATGTGAAGCTAAAACGCCTGTGTCAGGGTCAACCAGCTTTTCTTTCTGCAGAGCTTCATTGTATTTCTCCAACGACTCTACAAGTTCGTCATCAGCTTGAAGCTTACTGAACTGTTCAGCTGTTGCAGGTGTCCAAGTCAACTTGTGCTGACTGAACAGTTCAATGAGGTCCTTGCGGGAAAACCCTTCACCCTCGACTTCTACAACAGCTGCATTCTGTCCTGCTGTCAAATCCCACCAACGACCTGTATGGGACTGCACCCACAGGCTATAAGCCAGTTTTTCACGTCGTTCTTCTGGGTACTCTTTCAAAAGCCTTTCCAGCTTGTGCGAGAACTGAAGAGTGTAACGAGATGGTGCATAAGCACTGCTCACTTCATCTAACGCACTAAACAAACGTGCAAGCCTGTCAGGCTGCAGTAGAGGCACCAAAGCTGAAATGTATGCTGTAAGTTCGACAGCATGAGCATATTTTCCAGGAGTGTTCAATGCTGTATTCAATGACCGCATGACGTTCTTGGTAGCTTTAGGCTCGTTGCTCCAGTTGAATAGACTAACAGCAAGCTCTCGCAAGTTAATTTCCTTTTCAACCAGCTGCTCGGCTGTATTCGCTGCCAACAAGTCCAACGCTGCTCGTGTTTTAGCTGTAGGGATTGTGTTGGATACAGCGGTTTTTGTTGCAGGTGTAGCCCCTGCTCCAAGCAGAGACAGGGCACCTCGTACTGCGGCTAAATTAGCACTCATGGTTAATCCTTAAAGGTAGTTTACTGTACCAACAGCCTGGACACGTCCAAGTCCAGGGAATACGCTGATTCCACGGTAAGAAGTCACACCAACTGCAAGAGTCTTGAGAGAAAGAGTACCCTCTTCGAGAATAGCGAACACGGCTTTCTTCTCAGAAGCATCTTCACCAGCATCTACTGAAATGAGCTGGATGGTTCCAAGGTTTTTCAAAGGCTCGCTAATAGGGTGGTTCAGAATGGTGTGAACATTCTGTACTGTAAGGTCTTCTGAGTCGAGACGCTTGTACGAGATAGTAATGAGGTTGTCAGTAATGATTTCCTCACCCTCTTCCTCTTCAATCTCGGCAACAGCCGCAGCTGCAGCCGCCGCAGACTCTACTACGTTACCTGTTTCAGTGTAGTTTCCTTCGTTGTCGGCAACCATGCCTACAACATCAGGAGTATTCACTGTATATTCGTCTACTACAGGAGGTGTGATTTCGTTATCTGCAAGGAACTCGTTGAAGTCTTCCTCAGTGAAGCCTGCAGGGAGGAAGTTTGCTCTTACTGGCTCAGCAGCAGGAGTGAAAGCATCTTCGCTGTTCAGTCGTCTTACCGCATCAGACAACACCTGAACAGTGCGGTGGTCAGCAGGTAAAACAGCTGATGCTGAGATGTACAAACTTGTCAGCTGGTCGGTGATTAGTTTAGTGTAGTTGTTTTCGTCCATAGGTCAAGAATACCATAGAAAAGGAGATTTGTGGAGATATTTGTGGTAGGATGTAGGTAACAGAAAAACAAGTACGAGGAGATAATCTTGCCAGATTACAAAAGACCATTAACGCTGATTCTACAATGCGATGACCTAAACCGACCATTAACCAATCTGGTAAACGAATCTTCAGTAAGAATTGCTTTAGAGCCAACCGTCGAGTTTTTGTCACTTGTTGACTCTCACAACTTTGTGCAGCGAGGAAAGTTCAGTTGGGCTTTGTCCACGAATGACAACCATGCTGTTATTGCTCGATTCTTGAAAGAATACAGCAAAGACTTCCTGCCTGGCACTATGGCCAGTTCTATGGAGCAGTACACTTATGAAGAAATTCGTACTGACTATGCTCTTTCAGGAACCCACCGCACCACACCTCAGCCTGCTTTGCAGGAAGGAACAGCTTTCCGCGACGCCTTAGGGCGATTGGGACGCTTCAGGATGCCCAAAGTTGAGTCAGACCGAGCTTATGTAGAAGACATTAACTCTTACTACCGTAGAGGTGCTTTCAACGCTCAGAGGCGTAAAGAACTGGTTCACAAGTACTCCACTTTAGGTGGTGTCCATGTGGAACTGAAAAACGACCTGCTCTGGGTGCGCTTGTACCCTACAGCTGAGATTGCAACCAAGTCTCACCAGATTCAAATGCCTAAGGTCAAGAACGTTCGGTACCCATCTACGGTTCAGTACCCTCCCCGCCAGGCTATTATGGTGGTGAAAGAACTCATCGAAACTCATGGTGAAAATGTCTTTGACGAGCGAAGTGCAGAAGTGTTTGAGCTTCTTGACAAAACGCGTACGGTTGTTTCTGTGGGTTATGCCCCTAACAAGCCAGCCAGCGTGATTCTTACTCGTGGTGAGCATGTGCCTGATGGTCTTCGTAGTCCTTTGAAGAAATTCAAATACAACGAAGAAACTACTGTGCCTATGTCTGAGGTCCTTCGCTTGCAGAACAAGATGAAGAGCGTGGAGTTCTTGGTCCATCCCGGCCTTTCCGATGTTGTAAGCATGGCTAACTCAGAACCCTATGATGGTGATGACCGCCTGAAGCCCTATCAGCGTGAAGCTGTTGGTCTGCATCTTTCAACTAAAATTGGGTACCTACAGACCTGTTCAACTGGTATGGGTAAGACTGTGATGCAGTTGACAGCCATGCGAGCTAAAGCAAAAACTATTGAGAACTACCGAGGCATTGTTGTCACTGAAGCGAACGTTCGTGTTCAGTGGACAGAGGAAGCCGCAAAATGGTTCCCTGAAGCTGAAGTCTTTGTTGTTGCAACAGCAAAAGATGTTGACGGTATGGCTGAAGCGTTAGGTAAAGAAGGTCCTGTAGTTGTTGTAGTCTCCTATGCTCATACCTTGCTTGCTCTGGAAGAACAGGAACGTAGGGATGCTGAAACTTTGAGACTGTCCGTAATGACTTATGCTCAAAGAATGAAAGCTTTGCAGGCTTCACCTATTCCTGAAGTAACAGTTGGTGCATTGCTTCTCGATTCGCGTTGGGAAGATATTTGTGCTGATGAGGCAGTTGTTATTCGTAACGGTTCGTCAAAGCAGTCCAACATCATGTGGACTTTGCGTAAAAACAGCCGTGTAGCTACAGCGTTGACTGCTACACCTATCAACAAAAGTGCAGATGACATTGGCCGTCTTATTTCATGGGTTCGTAATGACAAAACCATGTTCTCAGGCAAGCCTTTGTCGGAAGAGTACGACACAACAACTGTAGAGGGTGCTAAAAAGCTGTTCAAGATTTTTGGTCCTCTTGTATTCCGTCGTGATACTTCAGAAATTTCAGATGAAATTCCTACAGTCAACCAGGATGTAAGACTCCTTGAACCTTCCACTGCTGAGAAAGCGTTGGCTGTTGCTGCTGAACATGAGCTGAAGCGTTGCTACCTTGAACTTGTCGCTGCTTTGGATGAAGTAGAGAAAGTCAAGTCAGACAATGCAGCAGATAGAGAACAGCTGCAAAAAGTTCGAGAAGAACTTCGTGCAGCTAACGGAGCATGGCTGGGTGGTACACAGTTGGCTCGTATGGCAACAAGTGACCCTGCAGCTTTGCACACATCAGGTTCTGTGGGTGCAGCTCTCCTTGCTGGTCAGGGTTTGATTGAAGCTGCAATGCAGGACGAGCCAACCAAGCGTAAAGCTTTCGTTGCAGATGCTTTGAAGAGAATCGCTGCGGGACAGCAGATTCTTGTGTTCACTGAATTTGCAACAGTTGCCGAATTGCTTGTTGAAGCTTTGGAAGCAATTGGAATCAAAGCTAAGGCATACACAGGTAAAAATGGTTCAGTTCGTGACCGAGCTCGTAAAGAGTTCCAGGATGGAGACCTTGACGTACTTGTTTGCACCAAAGCAGGTAACCGTGGGTTGACTCTTCACAAAGCTGCAGCTATCTACCACTACGACTTGCCTTGGACTTTGGAGAACATTATCCAGCGTACAGGTCGAGCTGTACGAATTGGTTCTGAGAACCCAGAAGTTGATATTGTGTTTCTCATTATGAGTGGTACTGTTGAACATCGTATGGCTAACCATTTGGTTACCCAGGGAATCAGCGCTTCATTGGTCATGGACCATTCACGTGGAGCTGATTTGAAACAGACTGAAACTGCAACAGCAATGAGCGGGCTCATTTCGGCTATGGCCAAGAAGAGCGATGACAAGAGCGTTGTCGAGTTCGGTAAGTTACTTCTCGGAGTATAAGTAGTAACAAGTGAGGGAGCCATGGAATTATGGCTCCCTCACTTGTTTAATTGAAAGATTTTCAAAACAAGGAAGGCCTTCGAACACGTCTCATTCTGTTCTTAGAACCAATCTGTTGAGGGTTCGGTTTCGAATAACTTGTATGATGAAGTTATTCGAAACTACCGCTAAGGCAGGCAAAGAGACTTCTTTGGAAAGCCTTGATACTAACTCTCTTCTTGAAAAAATAGCAGAAGGTAACAAAGCAGCTTTTTCCGCATTTTACAGTAAAACTTCTGGCAAAGTGCATGGTCTTGTTATGAAAATACTCAGAGACCCTGCTCAATCAGAAGAGGTAACTCAGGAAATTTTCTTAGAAGTCTGGCAGATTGCTGCCCAGTATACACCTTCAAAGGGAAGTGCTGTGTCATGGCTTATGACAATAGCACATAGAAGGACAGTGGACCGGGTAAGAGCTTCAGAAGCGTCACGTCAGCGTGACACTAAAATAGGAATTAGAGATTATGTGTCAGCCTATGACAATGTTGTAGACACTGTTGACATGCATATGGAACATGAAAAAGTCCAAAAAGCTATGAACAGACTTACTGAGTTGCAAAAGCAGACAGTCGTCCTGGCATACTACGGTGGCTATTCTTATAAAGAAATAGCCGAAAACTTATCCGTTCCAGTTGGAACTGTAAAAACCCGTCTAAGGGACGGAATGATTAGACTACGAGATGAACTAGGGGTGGTGGCATAATGAAGGACATGATGAACCTCACAGGTGCTTATGCTGTGAACTCTTTGAGTAAAAGCGAGGCTGAAGAGTTTGAGCTCTACTTGAAGACCTCTGAAGCTGCTCGAAATGAAACAACTGAACTGTTGGATACTGCTGTTGCCCTTGGTCTTGCTACAGTACCAGTAGAGCCTTCTGCTGGGTTGAAGACCAGCATCATGGCTCAGATTGCGACATTAGAACAACTGCCAGCTCTTACAGTCGTTGAAGAGCCTACAAAGTTCACTCCAGCAGAAATGAAAGCTCAATCTAGATGGTTTCATAAACCCGTAATCATGGCTACTTCTATGGCTGCCGCTGCTGCCCTCATTGTTGGCGGGGTTGCTGTAAATTCGACTTTAACTGATTTGCAGAGTCATCAAGTTCAGGAAAGTACATTAGTCGCTTTAACCCAAGCCAAAGATAGCCATAAGACCTCAACCGCTCTTACAACAGGTGGTTCTGCTACAGTAGTTTGGTCACATGACTTAGACACTGCAGCAGTTATGGTTCAAGACACCCCTGCTCTTCCTGATGACAAAGCCTATGCTTTGTGGTTGATTGATGAGGAAGGTCAAGCTACTGCAGCTGGAATGCTGCCGAAAGATTCTTCAACTTGGAGCGTTCTTGACGGTAAGCTGAAAGCCGGCGACTCTGTAGGAGTCACAGTTGAACCTGCTACTGGTTCAACACAGCCTACAACTGAGCCTATCCTGGCAGTGTCCACTGCGTGATTAAACAAAGAAAGCCCGCAACCAGTGGTTGCGGGCTTTCTTTATGATGGCTCGATATTGAAAACTACTATTGATTTCTGCATTTGTTGACAGTGAAGGATTCGAACCTCCGAAGTTTCTTTTGCTGTGTTGAGGATACTAAGAGTACGACTTCTTTTCTGCTCGCTACCGGCTACTTGAAACGGCCGTTTATGATCCGGCTGCATTTGCCACTTTGCTAACTGTCGGTTTTATCTGTACTATATTCTGAAAATTATGCAATTCATTTCAGAACAGATGAACAAGAACATCAAACGTTCTTATTCGAGAAGCTAATCATGCTGCAGACATTTTTAGTTTCTTGAGGGGACGACGGGAATCGAACCCGCACCTTCAGTTTGGAAAACTGAGACACTGCCATTATGTAACGTCCCCATGTGGGATATTTACTGATTCATCCAGTAGATATGGTGCTCACTGAGGGACTCGAACCCCCGACCACCTCGGTGTAAACGAGGAACTCTAGCCAACTGAGTTAAGTGAGCATTAGTGTTTGTTCATTAGCCAGCAAACCGGTGTAACACGGGGAACAAACACACTGTGATTTCAATAATGGATTGCAACCAATCAGCTTCTCTGCTTTCGCTCCACCGTGTCACAGCTACTAAGTAGCTGAAGATTGTTTACAACTTTCGTCAGTCGTTACATACTGCTTACTGTTCATGCTACAAAACAAACAGTCATCCGTCAACTCCGTTATGCAGATAAGCCAGTAAACTAACTTCATACACATAACTGACGTTGTAGCGGTGCCCTCCACGGGAGTCGAACCCGCACACCCGAAGGTACGAGAGCCTAAATCTCGCGTGTCTACCAGTTCCACCAAGAGGGCGCAATGGATGTTGTTCAATTCCCACACATAAACAACATCCCAAAGAGCTGCAGCTTTTTGCCAAAAGCTTGGGAATGCAGTGAACGGACTCAACTACGGCAGTCACCGTTCATGTCAACAAAAAGGGTGGCAACCCTTGCCGTAGATTTCGTAGCCCAGGTGGGACTCGAACCCACACTCCCGAAGGAACTTGATTTTAAGTCAAGCGCGTCTGCCAATTCCGCCACTAGGCCAAACTTAAGTAAGTGTATCCTGGCTTTTAGACGACCTGCCCTTTAGTAGGACGGGGCAGGATTTCAACCTGCATCTACTTACTGGTGCTCACTGAGGGACTCGAACCCCCGACCTTCTCCGTGTAAAGGAGACACTCTACCAACTGAGTTAAGTGAGCATATGCTAAACCCCTTATGTAAACCTCGCATTGTGTTAGTGTTTAGCCGCGAGACACAAGCATCGAAGTTGCATCAGACCCTATCTGATTTCAATGTTATCTTATGCTATGCGTAATACTGAGTCGCATCCCTCAGATGGTGCATTTCGCCATCTCACTTCCCGAAGAAAGATTGTCGCTTTTAGTTTTAGTCAGTTACCTGACTGGCTTGTTTTACCAAGCTGTGCCCCTTCTCGGACTCGAACCGAGGACCCACTGATTAAGAGTCAGTTGCTCTAACCAACTGAGCTAAAGAGGCATATTTACTTGTGATAAGTTTACTGTACCATACTGTTTTCATTCTGTCAAACAGAACCAAAACCGAGCCGCTTGTCGGATTCGAACCGACGACCCTCGCTTTACAAGAGCGACGCTCTGGCCAACTGAGCTAAAGCGGCAAAACTTCAAAACATCTTGAAGTAGTTTTCAGATTCACATCTGATATCTTATCATCCACTGTTGTTTTATCAAAAAGCTGTATCGGCTTACTTTCACCGTTGCTTACAAGTTCAATCATACCACACAAAATCTATGTGTGCAAATTTAGAACCGCATTAGAACATGAATTTCTTCATCCAGTTCTTCCATCGCACTACCATGAACAAGATTTACGTATGTAGGAAAAACATTATCTGCACTGCCGTCCCAAAAGAACGTCAATACAGGAACCTTATCAGAAATTTCGTAACCTGTCAAAGCAAGAATCTCTTCAGAAGAAGACTTAGTAACAAGTTCACCACCAGAAGGTTGTTCTTTCTGAGCGTTACGCAAAGATTCAATAAGTTTCATATGTTATTTATCGGTACCAAAAATGTTTCAAATCAAGCATGTTAGGAATAGCAGCAATTAAGGAGTTCGCATGACCACAGTTGATTGCAAAGCAAAAGACCCAGAAACATGCCGTTACCACGGTAAATTCAACAAACAGTACGACAAATGGGTCGAAGACCATAATGGCGTAGAGCCTAACGTTGTTTTTCAAAACTATTCTATTCGCAAGTTACCTGTCACAGACGAACCTTTAGGTTTTGAGAAAGACATCAACGGACATCATTTCTTCTTCGCCGCAGAACAAGACCCTAAAATCTACGGTCTTCAAGACACAACAGTTTCCGTAGAAGGTCAAGATACAGAAAGTCTGCTCTACTCAATAGGCAAAGAACTCCACCCCAGTAACTCCAAAAACCCAGAATTGACAGATGAACGCAAAAATCATCTGAGAAAACTTTCTCAGGTTCTCAAAGAGGGAGGGATGAAAGAAATCAAAAGACGCGACAAAGCTTTGCGTAAAGGTTTTGACGCTAACTTTGTCAACAACTGGGATATTAGCACTTCTCTGGTTTCCCAAACCTACGAATACGGAACAAAGGTAGATGCACTGAACAACCTGAAAGATGAAGAAAAAGCCATTATCTTAGCTCGCACCCTAATGAAGCACGAAAGCTTGATTGATTATCCATACGGCACTGATGACTTCCACGATACTGTAAAAGGGGTCTGGTCAATCTACAAAACTTACGGCAAAGCAATTACGAAAAAGTAACACTTACCAGTAAAGGCCCACTCTTTTGAGTGGGCCTTTACTATTTGTGCCCCTGGCAGGACTCGAACCCGCAAGAAGGAGGTAGAAGCTCCCCAGTTTATCCCTTAGCTTACAGAGGCATCGTTATTATGTTGCAAGTGCCCCCAGAGGGATTCGAACCCCCGACCTACCGGGTAGAAACCGGTTGCTCTTCCGCTGAGCTATGAAGGCAGGACCTGTGTAGTACTAATACTAACAGGTTATCGGAAATAATGCAAATTTTACAGCTGGTAATCTTTTGCGTCTACAGGAATACCATCGGACCAAACCAACGAAGCCGTGCTGATAGTGAGAACATTGTCCTCCACAGAGAACTTCTCCAAATCACCCTGTTCTTCTCCCAAGCGGACAAGATAGCCGTTCAGTAAGCAATCATCATTTGATGCTGCTTGGATAAGAGTATCCAGAATTGCTTTTGGATTGTACATTCCACCTTCATTATGAGAAGTTTTAATCTTTTGGGCGGAAACTTCTAAGAAATGAGCAACCTCACTATCCTGTCGCAATGCGATGATGCTTGCTTCGCTAAGACCAGTTGTTGCCGGCAAAGGCACGCCATTTTCAGCAGCTAACTTGACCAGCATATCAGGATAGCTTTTACCGTTACCCGATACTGCGAGAGTACCCCTAAACCTACTTGCGTAACTCATGCTATTCCTTTCTAAGAACACCTAAGTATATCACAAAAATGAGAGGGAAGAAAATCAATAATCGACATACTGTTCGAATACATCAAGTTCTTTCTGAGTGAAAGCAATCAGTGTCACTAACTCTATAGAAGACTCAGGATATAGCCTTGACCAGCCTCTGATGGCTCGTACAGCGACTTTTGTGGCATCTTCGAGCGGATACCCATAAGAGCCTGTAGAGATGCCAGAGAAGGCTACAGAGTTATAGCCTTCTGACAAATCCAAACTGTTCAAATAGCAAGCAGCTAAATATTTGGCTGCTTCTTCAGGCGTGTACTTCCAATACACAGGACCGACAGCATGAATAATCTTCTCCGCACTTATAATGTCAAACGAATCAGTAATTCGAGCTTCTCCAGTAGTAGCACCACCAAACTTTTTGCATTCTTTCGCAAGCTCAGGACCAGCAGCTTGGTGGATTGCCCCGTCTACCCCGCCACCACCTGTGAGACTGGGACGGGCAGCATTTACGATTACATCAGAAGGGTAAGTTGTGATGTTTCCTTTGAAAGCGATGATATCTATCATTATTAAACTATCGGGTAAATGAGAGGGTGCCACCTGAAATAACAAGTGACACCCTCTCATTCAATCACACTTTACTCATAACGCAACGCGTCAATAGGATTCTGTTTCGCTGCACGTTGAGCTGGAATAGTACCAGCCAGGAAAGCAATAAACATGACCAAAGCAATGACACCTGCCACTGATGGAACTGTGAACAGTGTGATAGTCAAACCAGGAAGGTCAGCCAGCAACGTATCGGATAATACATTGCTGATTATAGTTCCAAGTCCTATAGCCGCCCCTGCTCCTAAAGCTGAACCAAGGAACCCGATGAAAACAGCTTCCAAGCTGAACAGAAGATATATTTTCTTACCGCTCATACCCATGGCTTTCATCAAACCAATCTCTCGGGTTCGTTCCTGCACGCTCATCAACAATGTATTGACAATTCCAAACCCGGCAGCAATCAAAGCAATCACAGCAAAAGCGTTCAAGACACCAATAATTCCATTGATGACAGAGTTAATAGTACCCAACTGGTCAGCAACTGTGCTACCTTCAAAGCCTAAATTTTCCAAATCAGTTTTGATTTGAGATTGACCATCTGTACTCAAAGTGTCAGAAAAATGAACAATCAAAGTCCAGTAAGTTTTCTCATCATCAGGAACAACTGGTTGACCCTGTTCTTGCACTGACACAAGCTCTTCAGATAGAGCATTATTCAGGGAAACAGAATCACCAAATAAGGACTTGTTCTGAACCCCAACAATTTTACCTTCAACAGTTTGGTCAGTAAAAGTATAATCAGTCACCCCAAAAGTGACTGTCTGGCCCACTGCTTCCGCATCTGTAGAAAATCCCAAAGCCTTAACATAGGTTGAAGGAATGATAACTTCATACTCATCTGATTCTGCAGTAAAGGGCTCGCCTGCAGTCAAATCAGGTATCATCACCGAAGAAGCAATATTCACACTCGGAACATACTTCTCACTGCCATCCGCTTGTATGTATGTAGGCCGAGGAGTAAATGTGCGTTCCACATACTCTACATTGTCAATTTTTTCAATCGCAGTGATGTCTTGTTCGGTTATGACATCTACATCCAAACCGAAACCATTAGAAGGTACAGTCTCAACATCAGGTTCGTAGACTTCAGGACCTTCATCTTCTGTTTCAACAACCTCAGCTGGGTTAGATACAGTCATAATTGTCGGAGACCCGATAGAGCCGATCTGATCGTTAATATAACCAGACACACCTGCTCCGATGCTGTTTGTCAGCGTCAAAGTGAAAGCACCAATGAAGATAGCCACCACAGTAAGAGAAGTACGGACTTTATTGCGAGCTGTGTTCTTCACAGCATCTTTAGTAACATCTAAAAATTTCATGAAGAACTCCCTGTAGTTTCGATAATCAGACCGTCCCGTACCCGAATCTGACGATCACAGCGAGCTGCGAGTTCTTCATCATGCGTTACAAGAATAAGAGTGATACCTTTTTCTTTGTTCAGGTCAAAAAGGATGTTTTCAACAATAGTTCCTGTGTTGGTATCCAGGTTACCTGTTGGTTCATCAGCAAAGATAATAGTGGGGCTATTCACCAAAGCACGAGCAATGACCGCACGCTGTTTTTGACCACCAGACAAAGTGCTTGCTTTTTTGTCAGCTTTGTCTTCCATCTCCAACTGACGCAAAGCATCTAAGCCTTTTCGTTTGCGTTCAGAGGCTGAGACACCAGCGATTTTGAGCGGCAGTATAACATTATCCAGCACAGTTGCATTGGGTGTGAGAAAGAACTGCTGGAAAACAAAACCAAAAGTTTCGTTCCTGAGTTTATTCAAGACGTTACTTTTCAATTTTTTAGCATCATTATCAAGAACTGAGATGACGCCGGCATCAGGTTCATCTAATAACGCAAGAAGATGCATCAATGTAGATTTACCAGAACCTGATTTACCGACAATAGCAACTGTTTCGCCACGAACGATTTCAACAGAAACCCCTTTGAGTGCGTCAAAACGACCTTCTCCTGAACCGTAGCTTTTCTTGATGTCTTTACCAGAGATGACAATATCAACCAATGAGTAACCTAACTATAAAAGGTGGATAGCCAGGTTATCGGTTTAGGTCAAGAACTACTTAGTTTGCATAACAGTCTTAGCGTGGTTTAGACTTTTAGAGAACGGGAAAGCTCGACCATATCAATTTCATGATATTTGTCGATAACGTCATACCCTTTACCTATGCCAGAATAAGCAAAATCATACTCGAAAGAGTAATAAGAGCGTACAGTTGAGCCAACAAGGAGCATGAGAACATTGGTGATATCCAACGAATGCCCCTCTTCAGCAAGCTTACCATTTACGTACAGAGCTTCCCAGTCGCCAGAAACGTCTTTGATGAGGATTATATCTACTGTCATGAACCGAAGCCCTTTCAATGTTTTATGGTCGGGATAGTGAGATTCGAACTCACAGTCTCTTCACCCCAAATGAAGCGGATTGCCAAATTTTCCTATATCCCGTGGTGGACGCAGACAGGAATCTAACCTGAGAGTAATCTCACTGGAAGTACTAAACCAGTGTCGGCTGCAAACAGCATACGCCCGTACTTGTTTGTTCATATGATGGTGTGCTACTACGCTAAAAGCTCTGGTGACCTTAGTATATCTAAGTTGTGGGGGACCGCCCCACATTACGTTTTCACTTCGGATTTGCCGTCCTCTATTATTCGCTATCTCAGCATACCCACAAGTTTACTCTCCTTGTGGCTAAGGTGGGGTGTATCTATAGGCAAAAATTCTCAACCCACTCGCTACTCTTTAAATGATGGCTGCTTCTAAGCCCACATCCCAACATATGAAACTCTATTTAGTTATGTGTGGCGTGTGAGGGATTCGAACCCCCGAACCCGAAGGAGCTGATTTACAGTCAGATGCATTTGGCCACTTTGCTAACACGCCATGCAGGTATTGAAAAGACGAACGCCACCGCTTCAGAGTCACAGCTCTGAGAGAAGTGGCGCTCAAACCCAATAAAGGGAATTCATAGCCTGAATATTGAAACTTATTCAATTGATAACAAGTGCTTTACGGCACTTGTCGGGATGACAGGATTCGAACCTGCGACCCCCTGTTCCCAAAACAGGTGCGCTACCAAGCTGCGCCACATCCCGAAATGGCTACGATGTAAACATTTTCGCCAAATATATTTTTGCTCTAACCTAAAGGGTAAAGCTTTGTTCTAAACAACCAAATTCCATAACTTTGGCAATCTGTCACAAAAAACCAATCAAACTCTGTGAAGTAGAAGCCTACACAGTAAAACTTATTCAATTGACAACAAATGCCTTACGACATTCGTCGGGATGACAGGATTCGAACCTGCGACCCCCTGTTCCCAAAACAGGTGCGCTACCAAGCTGCGCCACATCCCGTAACGACTACTCCACCCCATTATCGGCAGAATAGCCCTCACATAAGAATTCCTGACACTGTTACCAGTGAGAAGCTCAGAAATTCTTTTTTCTTTGTTACAAGTATTACTCTACCACAGTTCTTTTGCAAAACCAAATTATGAACAAAAAAGGTAGGAACCAATTTACAGTTCCTACCTTTTTCATCAAGCAGCTGGGCGAGCGTACTTACTTTCATCCAACGTGCGATGCTGGTCAGAACGCAAGTTAATCCAAACAGTCTTCACGAACCACTTCTGTCCAGGAGGTTTCGGAATAACAACAATACACATGTCACGCTCTTCATCCAAATGGCCACGGTAAACAATCTTGCTTACACGGCCACTGCCTGAATCAACACCCAGCTCAACCATCTGTAGTTTGTCAACGTTGATGCTGTTCAAAACAGGAATACGACCATAACGGTCATCCAAGGTAGCACTCATAGCATGAGAACCATAATCAAGTTCTTTACGACCCGAAGGTTTCACGAAAGTAGAAGGGAAACCTAACTCCATGTGGTACAAAGTCTCTGGAGTACGCTGTGGGCGACCATAGGAGCCTCCCTGACGATGCTGAGTAGGGAAAGGAGCAACTGGGCGTCCCTGCTGTGATCTACCAGGAAACGGCGCTACAGGGCGTGCAGGGGAAGGAGTAGGACGAGGAGGAGCTACAGGACCAGGCTTAGGAGCGGTCGGTACAGCAGGGACTTTCGCAGGACCAGGCTTAGGAACAGAAGAGTTCGATCCACCCTCCATGTTATGCTGAGCTGTAATCTCACGATGCTTAACCATCGCTTCATGCTCATCAAAGTTAGCAGGGCGGCCTGCATTGATCCGTTCGACCGCTTTAGCACTGAAATGCTTAGAATCCTTGAATTTACAAGACTCAGGAGACTGAGCGCCGCAGCTATCCAACCCTACAGTAGGGGACACATGTGACCAAGTTTTTGTACTCATGCAGTATTACTAACCGCAGTTAAACAAGAATGCACGCAGAAACAAAAAAATCTGCGTGCATTCTTTACAGCTGCCCCACCTGGATTCGAACCAAGACTAAAAGATTCAAAGTCTTCTGTGCTGCCATTACACCATGGGGCAAAAATGTTCCGAAGAACATAGATAACATAAGCTATCGTCTGGATGGCAGGATTTGAACCTGCGATACTCCTGTGACCAAGACAGGCGGGCTGGCCAAGCTGCCCCACATCCAGTAACCATGGTTTTCAGACAGATAACACCTGCCACTTCTTTCGCTACGCGTCAGAAGACGGTTTGTTCCTCTTTTACAAGAAACCCATGTACCGTAGTCTCACTCTGAAAAACTAACCAGAGATGGAGAGTTTATTAAACTCTCACAGCTTGCCCGCCGAGACGAGAGGCGGCGCGGGACGCAGAGCGGTAACCGTCGAAACGTGTAATGTTTCTAATTTTGCCGTCTTTGTCAACCACAGTAAGGACCAATTCCTTACCATAGACATCCACAACTTTCCAGTCACGGACATCACTAAATGTGAACTTTCGCATATGTTCACCTCCTTTACTTTAGTCAGTAAAGGAGGATTAAGTGCTATCAACCATAGTGGTTGGGTCCCTTCTATTATCTATGACACCTTCGGACCAACGAAGGAAAACTAATAAAGTATATCACCCAGTGAAATTTACTCTCACTGGGTGATATTTTTACGTGCACATGACTGGATTCGAACCAGCACGTCCTTACAGGACACCAGCACCTCAAGCTGACGCGTCTACCATTCCGCCACACATGCATTCTGTATTCTTTTATGTTCACACAGTTTCCTGTGTTTGTGCGGGTAGCTGGACTTGAACCAGCGACCTCTGTCTTATCAGGACAGCGCTCTAACCAGCTGAGCTATACCCGCATATGTTTTTGTATCTGTTTCTATTATACAGAATAATCGGCTTGTCCGCAACTTTTTACACTTTTTTCTTTGTGTCTTTTTTCATTCACTGGGATTCCGATAGGTTGTTTATTGTTAGTTTACTTTAGGATCATGTTTTGAACTTCTTCGATGTTGTGCTTTGGCCTTTGAAATGGGTGATTGAGGCTATTATTGTCTCTGCTCATAACTTTTTGACTTTACTTGGCTTGGACCCAGTGTTTGGTGTCACCTGGGTATTGTCTATTTCTATCCTTGTTGTATTTGTGCGTGCTGCGATGATTCCTTTGTTCTTGCGTCAGATGAGGGTTGCTAAGAAGCTGAAGGATTTGTCTCCTCCGTTGCAGGCGATTCAGGAGAAGTATAACGGTAAGATTGATGCTGAGTCTCGTGCTGCTCAGTCTGCCGAGTTGGTTGCTCTTTACAAGGAAGCCGGCACAAGCCCTGGTTCCTTTTTGGTCCCTGTATTGATCCAGGCTCCTATTTTTCTGAGCTTGTTCGCTGTTTTGAATCATGCGGCTCGTCAGGGTACTGCTGGTGTTGGTTGGTTCACTGATAGATTGGCTGGCGAATTCAACGAGGCGACTATTTTTGGCGCTTCTTTGCATGACAGTTTTGCTTCTGCAGCGGTTGATAACATCACGGCAACATTGATTTTGGTTCCTGTTATCATTGCTGTGATGATTTTGGCCCAGTATTTGACTTTGCGTTGGAGTACTGATGGTAGTAACAGGAAAAGCAGTGGTATGCGTGTGCAATATGGTGCTTTAATTCTGTTCTCTGGTGTGTTCGTGTTTTCTGGCACTGCGTTCCCGTTGAGCTTGTTGCTGTACATGCTGTTTTCTACTTTGTGGACAACTGTTCAGCAGTTTGTTTATCTGATGTGGGAGCGTCGTGCAGCTAAAACAGTTGTGAATACTGTCGAAGATGTTGATGCTGTTTAGTTTGTAAGTTTTGTAGACACAAAAATGCTCTTACCTTTGAGGGGTAAGAGCATTTTTGTGTTTTCATAGTTTGGAGCGGACGACCAGATTCGAACTGGCGCTTCAGGTTTGGAAAACGTGCGTGCTAACCGTTGAACACTACACCCGCATTATTGTTACGTGGGTCTCCAGGGAATCGAACCCTGATTTCATGGGTAAAAGCCAAGAGTATTTGCCGTTATACGAGAAACCCATTCTTTTGTTCAGTGAATGACTGTTGGTGGTTCCGATAGGATTTGAACCTATGACCTTGCGATTTTCAGTCGCACGCTCTTCCAGACCTGAGCTACAGAACCTTGGGGCAAATGGAAGGAATCCCACCTTCGTCCTCTAAGACCACTTTTCTTAGACGCATTGATTTTAGTGAAGCCTTTCACGGAACACACCGCTCTCAGGAAAATGTTTCAGGTGGCCACCTTAGACATTAAATCACTTACATGCTACATTTACTTCTTGCACTCCGTATTGGAGTTTGCGATTACGACGAGAGTTGAACTCGCTCTAACACCGTGACAGGGTGACGTGCTAAACCGTTACACTACGCAACCATATTGTGTTCTACTCTTGTGGGAGTATTGTCGCTCAGGGCAGACTCGAACTGCCGCATAACACCGTTATGAGCGGTGCGCCTTACCATCTTGGCTACTGAGCGGGGTGTGGAACTCAGCGAGGCTAACCAGGCTTGCTTTGTTCCACCAGTCATCTCGTTGACTTTAGGTACGTGGACTGTTTCACGACCGTCCTCATCGGGGCTTCTTAGCCTCGCCGGCTGGTTTTATCGCTACCAGCAACGCCCCATTTTTAACCTCAGTATGGGGACTGCAATCCCTGGTTAAGGGAATTCTTTTTATGTGACGTAGCGTTCAGCTTTTTCAGCTTCAATTGCTCTCATTAGTGGTGACACTGGAGTGTCGCCACGGTAGAATGCTTTCCATTGAGTTCTGCATACGTTGCATTCTTTGTAGAAGAACACTGTTCTTTGGGGGTGGTTGCATGTTGAACATGGTTTTCGTTTCATGTCCGACCTTCTTTCGTTGGGTTCCCAACAGGTTGGTTGTCTGTTGTTGAACTTGAGAGGATGGTAGGACTCGAACCTACATTCGGAGGGTGGGCTTATTTACCATACGTATTCATTCCCGTGCAGAACCACTTTGCAGTCTATCCCCAAGCTTTGTTCATTTCATTGTGAAGCAGTCAAGAGTAGTGCTGGCGTATCCAGTCTATGCCTTGAAAGTATATGGGAGAGTTTTTGTTAGGCTTAGGACCCGTTTGTCAAGAATATCCAGTCGATGCAACAACTGATACTTCTTCTCCCATGCCGACAATGTTGCATCATCCCCGACAAGTTTGTTGTGTTCGCTGTGAACACTTTGTAGGCCTCCAGGGACTTGAACCCTGAACCCGCTGATTAAAAGTCAGCTGCTCTGCCAATTGAGCTAGAGACCCAAACAACGACAGTGGACTTGCAAGGTTATGACCTGCTAACGCCCACTGTCCGCCCCCTCTCATGAAAGGTCATAACTGGCGGTGAACTATGTAAACTCTATTGTGTTATCAATTATCGTTTTTGCGAGCCCCCTGTCGGATTCGAACCGACGACCTTCTGTTTACAAGACAGATGCTCTAGCCAACTGAGCTAAGGAGGCAAAACTGGAAACTTGTTACAGCTTTCAGTGTTGTGCAGGTTTCCCTGCTTCATGTTTCTATCTTACCACACTTGTTTAGAGCATGTCAAGTTGTACTGCTATTACATCTTATTTCATTTCCTGGCTGCTGTAGCTGTCAGGAAATGCTTTGTAAGCACTAACCCTATTGAAAGGTTTTAGCTCGTGAGACAGCCTGTGGAGGCTTCTCTTACCTATCTGAAGACTACGTTGGCAGCTGTCAGAACAGTTTTGTCTTCTAAACAAGTACGAGATTTGAACTCGCGTGGGTCAACCGTGAAACTGACACCAGACAAACATCGTTTGCATGCATTTGGCCGCTCTGCCAACTTGCTTAGAAGAACATCTATTAGAGTCGGGATAGCCAGATTTGAACTGGCGACTTCTCGCGTCCGAGGCGAGCGACCTTCCAAACTGGCCTATACCCCGTAAGGTTGGGAGTTGCAAAAACAAAGCGTACTTTGCCAGGCTTCCCCAATACTACTTCCTGAACACCTAAGAGGAACAACCTCTTAATAGTGCTAACAATCTTTCCTCTTGACTGTTCTTCCGTTTGTTACTCGGAAGTGAGGTAGTATTTTGCTGGAATGACAGGACTCGAACCTGCATGTCTGGTCAGACAGGGCTTGGTAGCCCCGCGTTTACCGTTTCGCCACACTCCAAATGTTGCTATCAACTAATGCTTTTCAGCTTCATGACCAGTAAATCATAAAAACTTTCTAACCATTAGCTGGGATTCATAGTTACTGCTATGTTTCCGTGGAGACTAGGGGAATCGAACCCCTGACCTTCTGCTTGCAAAGCAGATGCTCTACCAATTGAGCTAAGTCCCCAAAGTCCTTTACGACGCGCTACGACTCCTAGGAGTGACCACTCCGAACACTTAGTGTTCGGGGATATTTCCCGCTGGTATCGGCTAACAAACGTCCCTAAGGCACGTGGAGAATAGGGGATTCGAACCCCTGACCTCTTGCATGCTAAGCAAGCGCTCTACCAACTGAGCTAAAACCCCATATTCATTCATCTTTCCTTTAGCAGGACTTGAACCTGCACGCTATAACTTAGCGGGCTGTAGTTTCCATCAGACCACCTCATAGCAGTGGTTTCCCTGCATGTAGTCCAACTCATCAGTCGAACTATTTAGCAGTAGACCACCATGTCTGCCAGTTCCATCATAAAGTACTTCTTGAATGAAGAAAAGGAACAGAAGATGTCTCTTCCTATTTACTTTCCGTGGAGTCTAGGGGACTTGAACCCCTCACCTCTGCCTTGCAAAAGCAGCGCTCTACCAGATGAGCTAAGACCCCAAAGCAACAACAAACTGTTACAGTAGTAAGCATACCAGGTTTGATCCTGTCATGCAAGTTGTTGGTGGATATAACAGGATTCGAACCTGTAACGACCTGGTTACAGCAGGGTGTGTTGCCAGGTGACTGTTCAGCCAAGGTAGTTACCGGTATGCCAAGGCTTACTGCATCACTGTTACACTATACATCCATGATCTGCGTTTAGCAGATTGGTGTCCCAGGAGGGATTCGAACCCCCGACTTTTCGGTTCGTAGCCGAATACTCTATCCACTGAGTTACTGGGACATATGATACTAAATAATTATATTTGTTTTGTCATATTACATATATAATTGTCCGGCAGATAGGAGTCGAACCTACATGTATCCATTAACCTTTCTACTGGTTCGTAGCCAAAGGGTATACTGCCGGATAAACTAAACAACGTTGGTACTCCTGATATCTCTATCAGCGGCTTTTTATAGACCTGCGTCATTGTTTAGTGGTGCCCTCGAAGGGAATCGAACCCCTACCTCTGGTTTCGTAGACCAGCGTCTTATCCTTTGGACCACGAGGGCATGTCACCTGCAGAAGGAGTTCTCAGACCTTCATTTCCCGATTTTTACGGAAGCACTTTTATTGTACTATACAAGTAGCGAAGTTTCTGTTCTGTCTAACCCAGCAGTACTGGAAGGGTCGGCATAGGTGAACTCCAATTTCTCTATAAAACCGCTCCGATGGCAGGATTCGAACCTACATGCATATTTCAGCGGGTGGTTAACAGCCACTTGAGACGCCAGTTTCTCATCATCGGAATAATGGACTAAGGAAACAGCTATTTCCCGCACCATGACGAACGGTATTCTTTCGTGTTCGTCGTATCTTCCTTTATAGTCTGTATAGGTAGGAAGACTCGCCATGACCTTCATGCGGTTTGTCCCGTTCACATGAGAGCGGAAGCATTTATTGAACCAATGCTCAGGTTCCAGTAACCTTCTGGATGGATACAACTGAGTTGCTATTCTCAGTTCTTGCTGCCCCTACTGGATTCGAACCAGTAACCTTGAAGTTAACAGCTTCCTGCTCTGCCGTTGAGCTAAAGGGCAATATTGTTGGGTAAAAATCCCGCATTCACTTCCCAACATTGTGAATAGTAATAGCTTTTCTGCTTTCACAGAAATGCTATCAGGGCAAGCTGTCTCACCTGGACTCGAACCAAGACTAACAGGGTCAGAACCTGTCGTGCTGCCAATTACACTATGAGACAATGAAGGGCTGAGAATAAACCCTTTGTTGGAAGCCTTTAGTTGGATTATTGTTTCCCAACTTTTCCACAGTGTCCCCACTGTATCTTCCGTGCCTAGCTCCTTAGGGAAGCTACTCCTTATGTCACACGCTACTCCACTGATTTCGATTCGTAGATAAGCCGCTAAACTTCTCTACTGCACTACTTTCACATGAACTCTGATCTGCTTTGCGGGCTTCACAGAGGCTTGGTTCTTGTAAACAAGCCAAGCATTAAGGCACTTTCACGAGTGACAGGAAAAGTCTTTCGCTTATAATGATATGATGGGATTGAACCATCAACATACTGTTCCATATACAGGTGCTCTGCCAATTGAGCTAATATCTTTTGACTGGAGATGTGCTTTTCCGCGAAGCTCCGTAAGCTTTTGACTTACAGAATACTTCACACCTCCGATGCTTTCGTTGTCACACTAATTGCAATCTCCCGGACTGGCAAGGAAACCGGCGTTCCCTCTCTTCCGTTCGTGGAATATGCCCTTGCTTGACAGGCTCAGACTGAATTCCTTCCTTCCTGAAATGAAGCTTGCTGCACGTTCGCGGCTCCGTAAGCCTTACCAGGTATATAGCAGTTGCCCTTCCCTGGTCTCACGTGAAACTCGCAACATTGACACCCCATCACAGGAGTGTTCAACAGTTTCGGATTGCATGAAACACCATTTTCATGGCGGTCAGTTGTCACCTGACCTTTCCCCATCTTGCGATGGTTTATAGCGTCATACCGCTTTGCTCTCCCGGGAGGACTCGAACCTCCAACATCCTGGTTAACAGCCAAGCGCTCTGCCAATTGAGCTACAGAAGAATATTCCTGTGTCTGATGCTGAGATGTTATCCTCAGTATTTTTGTGAACTCAGATAAATCCACTTTACCATACTTGATGTATGGAAACATGTCAGACTGCCCCTCATGACCTCGCCTCTGACTTGTGTGAGTCACCTGTCACCTTCTCACACACCCTTGTTACAACATTCTAAACCAGTAGGAAGGAATTGAACCTTCGATATACTCCCTTAGGGAAGAGCAACAGGTTGATACCTGCCATGCTACGACCTACAGCACTCTGCTACCACAGCCACCCTAATGGCTGATGTTTAGAAATCTATTCAAGTCTCGGATGATGACTTCCAGGCGTTCCTTCCTGAAAGGCTGATATTTAATTTTACGAACACCATCCCATTCGCATTACTCCACCCAGGCACGCATCGAACTGCATCTCAGTTTCCTGTGTTCTACCAAATTGAACTACAAGGCAGGCTATCTACGTTTTGTAAGGAAGATTAGTTCGGTGTCGCGTTTGTGCGCACTTCCTTGATGACACTGAGTGGTATGTGAGGGACTCGAACCCCCGTACCCGATAGAGAACTGGTTTACAGCCAGTCGCAATTGCCGCTCTGCCAACATACCATGTTGTAAACACTTGCGTGCTTTGTTCAGCTACACTGAACAGTTTGTAGAAAAAGGTACTTGCTACCGGTGACCATTTCGGGATACGCTGCAAGTTTTATCTAATGGAAGCCCTTTTTCTTCGGGTGGCCGACGGGAATTGAACCCGCATTCGTGGGTCCACAACCCACTGTCCTACCATTGGACGACGGTCACAGTGTCAACGAGAGGAATCGAACCACTAACCTCTGATTTCAACCAGATGCTCTACCATTGGAGCTACGATGACTATGCTTTATCGTAAGCACTAAGACGCTGAGATTCACTCAGAAGATAACCAGTTATACGTTAGCCTCACGTACACTTAGCTATCTTGTTGTGCCAGCAGTCGGGGTCGAACCGACAACCTTCCGGGCTTCAACCGGACGCTCTCCCATCTGAGCTTCACAGGCATATGTTGTTGCGTGGGAGTGACAGGATTCGAACCTGCAAGCCCCGAAGGGAACGGATTTACAGTCCGTCGAGCCAACCAGTTGCTCAACACTCCCATTTAGTGGGGCATGCCGTTGCCATTCGCATGCTTGGGAAACTTGCCCACTGTCAGGTGTTAGAGGTCCATATCCTAGGCGGTTCATACAGCACCCGTCCTCTAACTGTATGGTGGTCCTCCCGAGAATCAAACTCGGCACAACTTCCGTGTAAAGGATGTCTGCTTACTCAGAGCGAGGACCCTGCAATAACCTTTGTGACTTAGACCTTCTCGCTAAGCACCTACTTGAAGTAGGACGACGTTATCGTGTCGTATCGTGGGTCCAGAAGGACTTGAACCTTCATTTCATGGGTAAGAGCCAAGAGTAATAGCCTTTATACGATAAACCCAAATAGAAAGCTATGAAAGCTTTCAGTCGGAATGGGGAGATTCGAACTCCCGACTCCCTCGCCCCAAACGAGGTCGCATGCCGCTTGCGTACATTCCGTTACAATGCTTCTCCCCGCCCCCGGGGATTCTACTGGTGTTGTAGCCTTATCCATTTTTATACTGGTGATAAGAAGTGCATGGGACTTCAGTTACGCCCTTTCTGGGATAACTAACCAGTTTTGTCGGAATGGCAGGATTCGAACCTGCGACCTCTTCGCTCCTAAGGAAGCAGGCTAACCACTGCCCCACACTCCGAAATGGTTTTGAAAAATACATTTCATCACCGTAAGCTTTTATCAAGCTTGTACTCCAGGTGGGACTTGAACCCACACTGTCATGGTTCTTAGCCATGTTCCTCTGCCATTGGGATACTGGAGCATAAGTGGCCTTCATGTTACAAACCACCACATTTTCAACCGAAGCTGAAAAAGGGTGCCACCTGTCGGGATTGAACCGACGACCCTGCGCTCTTCAGGCGCATGCTCTACCAACTGAGCTAAAGTGGCATAACTTAGAGGTTCCAGTGCTAAACAACTTTAGCCAAAATGCAGCTGGTGGTTGTTACCCTGGCCTCCAAGGATGGAATGCCCTACAATAGAGGACGAATTTCGAGCATAGCTCATCCGCCATATTATAGTTAGTTCCATATTATATAAACTCTGTGTAATTTTCAAAATACTCTCGCTCTCCTATTGGGAGACTAAACAACCTGCCGAACATGTTCAGTAGTTGAAACTAAAATCTTTACCTTTCCACCTTATCACACTGTTTTCCGTTTGTCAACTTCTTTTTTCAGTATTTTTCAGGTTTCGCAGGGGTGACAGGATTTGAACCTGCAGCCTACGGTTTTGGAGACCGTTGCTCTGCCAATTGAGCTACACCCCTATATTTTGTTACATTGTCCAGGTTTTACCCTGTTCGCACCAGTTGTAGGAATCGGACCCACGCTAAGAGGTTTGGAAGCTCTTGTACTACCATTATACGAAACTGGTATATAAAAGAACAAGCTTTATACCTGTTCTTCGTGCCAGTATCAGGAATCGAACCTGAATTTCAAAGGTAGGAGCTTTGAGTCGTGTCCATTGGACCATACCGGCTAAAGTGAACTGACATTCATCTTACATGTCAGGAACTAAACTGTCAAGAAGTATTTTACTTCTCAATCTATTCAGTTATAGTTACTTAGTCTGCCAGGTATTGTGATGATACCCTGTTCGCTCAACCTGTTTGGCGGGCTTATTAAATCGCTGGCCAGCGGGGAGCAAGGGCATGGTGATGGAAGGTGTGCGAGTGATGAGCTGAGTAGCCATGTGAACAACACCTTCCTTTCGTGATTAGTAGTTTTACATCGGTGTTTGATGTCTTAGTAAGATACTAACAGAGTAATCGGTCCCATGTCAAGAAAAAAGACCTGTTTTCCGAAAAAACTTTAAAACTTTTTTCGAAACCTTGATTTTATAAGGATTTACGCTGCGTTACGTACCTGTATCTTATGCGATTCTTCAATCTTATCAGACTTTACTTCAATTTGGAAGGTCACAAGACGTACCTCAACAGTATCCCACTCTTCAGAAACCCCTGCCTCTGGGTCAGGAGCAGATACTGATTCCTTGAAACTGATAGGGCTGGCAGGATTCAACTCCCGACCAACTGCATTGTAGTACTGAATAGAACTTTTGTCTGTTACGTTCTGACTGAGAGTTCGTACTTTAGAATCAACCAGTTTTTCAGAACTCGTGTCACATTCCATATCCCCATCAACAACCACCATCTCCTGGTAAACAGACAAAGTACGAGTTAGTGACCCATCCGCAATTTTCCAGTCAACCATTCTACAAGTGTCATCATTTGAAGGAACATGCAGTCTAATCTCAGAAGAAGACACAGGGAGAACTGTTTCGGCGTTGATTACATCTGATTTGAACTCAGCATCGATTGAGGCAGAAGAAGTATCTACTTTCATCTGGTTCTCTGCTTCAACTTTTTGAACCATAACCAGGCTAATTACTCCTGCAACTCCGACAAGGATAATTGATGAAATAAGACTGGCTACAATTGTTCCAGGCAAAGATTCCCCTTTTTCATTAAGAGCATCTTTCAGGTGAAGGGGGCGAAGTTTCATGAGGAGCAGTGATACCTTAGAATGATAGAAGGGGGATAGATCAAAACGTGTGAGGCTCCCTCTCCTGTTTAGGATTAGGAGCCTCACACGTTAGGTGTTATCTAATTGCAGCGTTACCTGTAGCTGTCTGGCTGAAACCAGTACCAGTTCCGTTGTAACGGGAGTATGGGTCACCTACTCCAAGGTTAGCTGGAACTCCAGGGTTCAAGTTGTTTGCACCCTTGGAAGTCTGGCTTGCGAACTCAGTTCCACAGGAACCAATCCACCACCATGTTACGTTGTCACTGAATGATGCCATGTTGTAGTAGTAGATGCTGATGTTACGTCCGCCGTCTTGCAGCTTAGTGGCATAACCACTTCTACCGTTGTCGTACCAGTAACGGTATCCACCATTTCCGTCATCAATCCAGTGAGTGTTACGGTTTCCATTCACATCGAAGTTCAACCATCCGGTGTTTCCACCAGCAACAGGAGTTCTAGAAGTTGTTACGTAGCTTCCATCTGGAGCGTAAGGCTGGCGTGAACCCCATGTTGGATTGAATCCGTTAGCAGCGATGTACAAGGAGAATGACTGTGGTTTTGTACCGTAGCCACACTGAGCTGTACCAAGGAATTTACGCCAGTAAGTTACAGCACCGTCAAGGTTAGCGTCGATACGTGAAATCCACTTATCTCCAGCAGTTGTTTGAGTACCCTGCCATCCGGAGTCAGCGTTTACACCATCACAGATAGTTTGGATGTAAGCCCACTGTGGATGTCCTTGTTCCTGAGTTCCGTTAGGTACAGGACCAGAAGTTCCTGTTGTTGCTCCAGTAATCCACTGACCAGCCACATTGTTAGCTTTAGTCTGAACGATACGGTAACGTAATGTCACACCAGTAGCACATTCACGAGCTGGTGGTGTCCAGTTCATGCGGAAGTAACCATTGTTGTCAATGTTACGAGCTACAGAAGGAGCTGTTACAAGTGTTGTAAAGTATACAGAATCTTTAGCAGAAACAGCAGGTGCTACTGCAGTTGAAGAACCCTGGCAACGAGCTTGAACTGTATAACCAACTTTGTTACCTTCATAGTTTGTGACGCTACGAGTCGTAATACCGCTCCAGTTGACAATGTTACCTGGAGAAGCCATAGTGGCACCGTAGTCGACTGTTTTGTCCATGCTATAAGTAAGAATTGTACCTGGTGCACAGGTTACCGTAGACCACGTAAGGTTTACTACAGTAGGGACATTAGTCTGAGCGTTCTCAGGGTCGATGAAAATAGGAACTTCAGGCTTGTTCAATACTGTGGTGAACAGTCTTCCCGTTTCAGAGTCATTAGTTGCAGACTGAGCACCTGATGCACTCAAACACCATGAAGTAACTTTCAGCTGATACTGAGCTCCTTCGTATGTGATGAACATAGAGTTGATTGCACGGTTGACGGAAGTAAGTGTTCCTGTTTTGCTGATACCACCAGAAGTAGCAACTGTTCTGTCCACCACGTAACGTGGTGTACCGTAAGTCTTACCATCAGCACCAACACATGTTGCACTGGCAGTCAAGTTTGAATTCAATGCAGCAGCAGTAGCAACTGGCTGGTTTGTGATGGTCACAACAGCTACAGGTGGAACAACATCAGCGGAAACTACGTTTGACATTTCTGAAGCAATGCTGAGTTTACCACGAGTACATGTAGTAACTACACCATAATCTACATAGTCAACAGCCTCATTGGTCTGAGTCAAAGTCAAAGTGTTAGTTGCCTGAGGTGCCATAGGAGTATCACTCTGGTACACAGTGTATGAACGAATAGTGTCAACTGGACAGACAACATTATTCCATTTCACAGTGTACGAGCTACCCAATACTACTGGCTGGGCAGAGATGCTGGCAGTAGTAATCTTTGCTGGACGCTGTACCTGAGAGTCTTGAACTTCAGCGTCTTTTTTCTGCTCAGGAGTAGAGTAAAGAGGTGTTGAAGCAGACTGTTCTACAGTACGAGTTACATTTCCTGTTTTAGCAACAATTGTGAACTTGTAGGAAATCTTTGCAACCTTAGTAGAGTTCCATGCAGCTTTTACAGCAGGCTCTGAAGAAGGAGCTGCAGCGGCAGGATCAACTGGAACAACAGTTCCAACTGAAGGAGCGGTGAGTTCACGACCTAAAGCATTGAAGTAACGAAGTTTGCTACCGTCTTCCAAAGAAGAAGACAATGTACGCTTGTTTGACACCACAACAGTAGAAGCTGGGTCACACTCTACTTGACCGGTGACTGTTTTGGTACCAGAGTAAACAGTCAGTACACGGTCAAGGCTTGTACCGTTCACTGTCCAGGTGATAAGTTTACATTCATTGCTATTAGTTCCTGCAGCTGAAGGAACATGGAACTTAACAGATTTGTTTGAGACGGCTTTAATTGCAGTGGCGGCGGTTGAATCAGAACGCAGCGAAACGTCGATGTTAGTAGCAGAGGTATTAGCTTCTGCACTTACTTCTGCGTTCGTTTGCTGAGTCACGACTGTAGCTGTCACACTTGCTAATCCAAGCAGGATGATTGAAGATACAATACCTGTGACAATAGCAGCTGGTAACGCTTCAGCCCGCTCGCTTTTCACACGTTCAATTCTTG
>Ga0308157_10002320_pt1 | contig 31986 bp, 29 predicted proteins | sample PhyBR1_FD_201035 | JGI IMG/M metagenome (GOLD analysis project Ga0308157, IMG submission 201035) | Phyllosphere microbial communities from UC Gill Tract Community Farm, Albany, California, United States - DLSLB.R1 | ecosystem: Host-associated > Plants > Phyllosphere > Unclassified | place: USA...
GACGCGGCGATCCGTCATCTCGATGAAGGCGCGTTCGTCGAAGCCGTCGCCCATCAGGTTGGGCTCCGGCGCATAGCCCTCCAGCCAGGTGCAGATGGCGCGCGTCTCGCACAGGATGCGGCCATCGTCCAGCTCCAGCGCCGGCACGCGGCCGAAAGGATTCTTCGCCAGGTACGCTGCGCTGCGGTGCGCGCCGCCGAGCAGGTCGATCGACACCTGCTCGATATCGGCCAGTCCCTTCTCGGCCATGAACATGGCGACCCGGCGCGGATTGGGTGTGCGCGGCGACGTATAGAACTTCATGGTAGTTCCTTTCATAGGATGGTCATACCGGCATCATAGCTTGAACCACAGCCACCAAGATTGACATTGTGACCAGATAGCCGTAGATTGCTCGCTGGCCCACGAAGCCAATAACGGTTTATATCGTATGCCTATCGGCCCACCCTACTGAAGGACATTGCATGCAACGCAGTTTGATATCGCTCGCCGTGATGGCGCTGCTCGGCCTCTCCACCGGCCTCGCCCCACTGACCGTGGCCGCCGCGCCGGCCGCCAAGGCCGCCAAGGTCACCACCCAGCTTCCCCGCAACGCCGTGCCCACGCACTACGCGGTGTCGTTGGTGCCGGACGCCGCCAACAGCAGTTTCAGCGCCAGCGTCGTCATCGCGTTGGACATCAAACAGGCCAGCAACAGCATCACCCTCAACGCCGCCGACCTGAAATTCAGCGCCGCCGCGATCAGCGCGGGGCCGGGCAAGCCTGCGCTGGCCGCCAGCAAGATCAGCGTCGACAACGACAAGCAAACCGCCACCTTCGAGTTCGCCCAGCCGCTGGCGATGGGCAGCTACCAGCTCAAGCTGGACTACACCGGCGTGATCGGCACCCAGGCGGCCGGCATCTTCTCGCTGGACTACCAGAACGGCGGCGAAAAGAAGCGCGCCCTGTACACCCAGTTTGAGAACTCCGAAGCGCGCCGCATGATCCCGTCGTGGGACGAGCCGTTCTACAAGGCCACCTTCGCGCTGGAAGCGACCGTACCTGCCGGCCAGATGGCCGTATCGAACATGCCGGTGGCCTCCACCACCAAGCTGGCCGATGGCCGCGAACTGGTGCGCTTCGCCACCTCGCCGAAGATGTCGACCTACCTGCTGTTCTTCGGCCTGGGCGAATTCGAACGCGCCAGCGCGGTCGAAGGCGGCACCGAATTGGGCGTCGTCACGCAGAAAGGCTCGCTGGGCCAGGCCCAGTTCGCGCTCGACTCGTCGGTCGCCGTGCTGAAGGAATACAACGACTACTTCGGCGTCAAGTACCCGCTGCCAAAGCTGGACAACATCGCCGCGCCGGGCCGCAGCCAGTTCTTCAGCGCGATGGAAAACTGGGGCGCGATCTTCACCTTTGAAGCCGCGATCCTGCTCGATCCACGCGTCGCCACGCAATCGGACAAGGAGACCTCCTTCCTGGTGGCCGCGCACGAAATGGCGCACCAATGGTTCGGCGACCTGGTCACGATGGGCTGGTGGGACGACCTGTGGCTGAACGAAGGCTTCGCCTCGTGGATGGAATCGCGCACCACCACCCGCCTGCACCCCGAATGGAATTGGGAACTGCGCGCCGTCGGCACGCGCGAACAGGCCATGGGCCGCGACGCGCTGGCCACCACCCATCCGGTGGTGCAGCACATCAGCACCGTGGAACAGGCCAGCCAGGCCTTCGACAGCATCACCTATCAAAAGGGCGAGTCGGTGATCCGCATGCTGGAAAACTACGTCGGCGACGACGCCTGGCGCGCGGGCGTGCGCAGCTACATGGCCAAGCACGCGTATGGCAACACGGTGTCCGACGACCTGTGGCGCGAAGTGGAAAAGGCCGCGCACAAGCCGATCACCGCGATCGCGCACGACTTCACGCTGCAACCGGGCGTGCCGATGATACGCGTGGCCGATGCCGTCTGCAAAAACGGCCAGACCACCATCGCGCTGACGCAGGGTGAGTTCAGCAAGGACCGGACCGACAAGAAGCCCCTGAGCTGGCGCGTGCCGGTGATCGCCCAGACCGCGGGCGGCGCGCCGGTGCGCGCCCTCGTCAACGGCAAGGCCAGCATGACGCTGCCGGGCTGCGGCACGGTGCTGGTCAACGCGGGCCAGAGCGGCTATTACCGCACGCTGTACGCGCCGAAGGCGTTTGCCGCGCTGACCGACAGCTTCGCCGGCCTGCCGGCCATCGATCAACTGGGCCTGCTGTCGGACAGCTGGTCGCTGGGCATGGCGGGCCTGATGCCGGCTTCCAGCTTCCTCGACCTGGCCAGCAAGGCGCCGCTGGATGCAGCGCCGCAGGTGTGGGAGGAGATCGCCGGTTCGCTGGCCGCCCTGCACCAGAGCTACGAAGGCAAGCCTGAGCAACAGGCCGCGTTGGACCGCTACGCGCGCAAGCGCCTGGCGCCGGTGCTGGCGCGCTTCGGCTGGACCAAGGCCGCGGATGAAGCGGCGCCGGTGGCCAACCTGCGCGAAACGCTGATCAACGTGCTGGGTGCCGTCGGCGACGAAGGCGTGATCGCGGAAGCGCGCCGCCGTTATGCCGCATCGGCCACGGACAAGGATGCGATGCCTGCGGCGCTGCGCCGCCCTATCCTGGGCGTGATCGCCGCCAATGCCGATGCCGCGACCTGGGACCAGCTGCACGCGGCCGCCCGCGAAGAGAAATCGACCATGATCAAGAGCGAGCTGTATGACCTGCTGGCCACCGTCAAGGACAAGGCACTGGCGCAGCGCGCGCTGGAACTGGCGCTGACCGACGAAGGCGGTGCCACCGAAGGCGCGTCCATCCTGAACCACGTGGCCGGCCATCATCCGGACATGGCCTACGATTTCGCCGTCGGCCATCATCAGCAACTGGAGAAGAAGATCGACGCGACCTCGCGCAGCCGCTACTTCCCTGGCCTGGGTGGCCGCTCGGCCGATCCGGCCATGATCGACAAGCTGCGCGCCTACGCCAAGCAGTACCTGCCGGCCGAAGCGCAAGGCGACACCCGGACCGCGATCGCCTCGATCCAGTACCGCGTGAAGCTGCGCACCACGCGCCTGCCGGAAATCGACGCCTGGCTCGCCAAGCACGGTTGATCGGGCAAAAAAAAACCAGCGTCATCGCGAGATGATGCTGGTTACGAAAACGCTCGAAAGCGTGGGGATGGCCGTTGGTCCGGCGGCGATCGTGCCGCCTGGACTGAATTTGTGCCGGGCTTGATGGAGTCCGGCAACCGGGCGCGAGGCTTGAACCGCGCGCTACAGGTGTCACTTTGCCAGCGATCGGCTGGCATAGGCTTAGGGATTCATTAAGGGAAGACTTAAGGGTGGTGGTGCCGGTGTTTCAGGCCACCGGCGAGCCTGCTGAGTCATGCTTTGTGAAATCCCGCACCGGCTTGGGCGCGGAGACCAACTGGAGCACGCTGGAACCAGCGAGACGCATCATAATCGGGCATTATGACGGCCAAATGACTACCGGCGCAGCGATGAGAAAATTCCAAACATATTTGAAAGTGAGCGTGCTGTGCGCCAGTGTGGCCGCGTGTACGCAGCTGCCCGGCCCCGCGCCGGAGCCCCCCGCCGCCGCCCCCGCGCATACTCCAGCGCCCGCGAAGCCGGCCGCCTCGGTCGCCCATCCGCCCCGCCCGGCCACGCCAGCCGCCACCGTGCTGAACATCGACAGCGGCCTATCGCTGATCGCCGTCACGGTGCGGCGCGGCGGCCTGCTGGCGCGGCTGGGCCACGACCATGTGGTCGCCAGCCGCCACATCAGCGGCACCGTCGCACCGGCCGAAAACCGGGCCGATTTCCAATTCCGCCTGGACCAGCTCACCGTCGATGAAGCCGAGCTGCGCATCGCCGCCGGCCTGGAGAAGCAGCCCTCCGCCGACGCCATCGAAGGCACCCGCAACAATATGCTGACCAAGGTGCTGGACGCGGAGCATTATCCGCTAGTGAAAGTGCACGCCGAACGCGGCACGCCCGGCCAGCCGCTGCAAGTGGCAATCACGCTGCACGGCGTTACCCGCAACATGGCCATTCCGGTGGAAATCCACGAAGCCAAAGGGATGATGACCGTCACAGGCAGCGTCAACCTGAAACAAAGTGATTTCGGCATCACCCCGTTTTCCGTGATGGCCGGTGCGCTGGCTGTGCAGGATCAGATGGAGCTGCGCTTCACGCTGGTGGCGAAGTAACCTGCATGAAGCCAGCTACTGATCGAATTCAAGGATAACCGCTTAAATCAATGCGATGCTAAATCCGGTCATTTGAACCGGATCGGAGATCGCTATGTCAAAACACGCACACGCGCTAGCTCATACACATGCGCACAAGCATCGGAGCAAGCAGCAGCCCGCTCACGTTGCCCATTTCATCGGCCTGCATATCCGCGATGCAAGAATCATCTCGGCACGTACAGGGATCCCAATCGAGGTAATACTTGCACAATCCGCCTTGGAAAGTAACTGGGGCCGATCAGTCAAGGATAACGCTTATTTTGGAATAAAAGGCAAATCGACAACCGGACGCTCGACAACCTTCGCCACGCATGAAGTCACGCTATCCGGTAAACGGATCAGTGAGGTCGATGAATTTCGCGCATACACCAACTACGCAGAAGCCGCTGCCGATTATGCTTCATTAATACAGCGAAAATACCCCACTGTCCTATCCTATCGTACCGACCCGGCACAATTCGCGGAAGCTGACGCCAGACGGGGTTATGCTACTGATCCTCAATATGCGACAAGTTAAAATCCATCATTTGTATGCACGTAGCGCCGCTGCTTCAAAGTAAAAACCAGGTGAAGCCATGAACACACTCCACTACTTGGCGGCAGCATTGCTTCTCGTACCGACATTAGCATACTCAGGCCCAATAAAGACCAAGGAAGAGGCAAGCAAACTAGCAATTACCGCGATACAAAATATCATTTGACCACGCTGCAAGATGAATGCGGATCAATCGATGTGATTGATCAACCGTTGTACTTTGAGATCATAGTCCGCGAGCGTCATACGAAAAAATGTGGCGGTCTTCCAGAAACAGGGCCGCGTCTTTTCAACGTACGAGTAAGAAAAAAAGACGGTCAACTGACCAGCGATGTTTACGACGGAACGACTTACAAGCTGGTTAATCACAAACCTGTACTGACAAAGTAAACCATTATAATTAGAGCGTGAACTTAATTTATTCTTGCGACAAGGAGAGTCCGCAATCGAATGCTGCCTGCAGGGGCAGGATAGCGTCTTGCCTGTGTGCGGAGTTCAACTTGGTTATTGAAACCCCGACAGTGCTTGATATTCGATACCTTTATTTCCAGCACTCAATATGCGTAAACGCACTGATTTGAAAGTAATCTCTGCGGGGAATGACGATACATCGTAAGTGACATCTTGGAAGAAGGCTGGGCGTGCCATGTCATTGAAGTATTCTCGATAAGTCAGACGCAGCACGTCTTTACTGATTCCCTGATAAATAAGCTCTCTTTTCATGGCATCTTGCCTTGGCACGACAATTTCAGATGTGGCATACGCCAGCGGGCTAGTCAAATCTGAGGACCACCACATCACATCAGATGGCACTTTTACTTCGTTCAATAAACCCTTGTTTTCACGGTCAGTGAAGCATGCTGTTTTGCCGCCAATAATCATCCTAAACGCTGGCTTCTCGGTGCAATAAGCGGGCTTACCTTCAACGATTGACTTCACCAGAAAGTCACCAGAACTCACTTGAACTTGGCCTCCACCTATCGACACATTTGCGGAGTCACGTAAGATATACCCTGTTTTACGCCAGTAGCGAAACTGAGAGAACAATACCTCGCCGACAGGTACGGACGATGTAACGCCCAATTGAGGAAGGTTACCGACAGCTTCCTCGATTTTATTTCCTTCTACCGTAACGGTGGTACAGCCAGCTAAAACGCCCCCAAGCAACGCAAAGCACATCAATTTCATTTTTAGTCCTTGTTTTAATAATTGTGATTCGTCCGCTGCTGGCCGCAATGCTTCGTGCGCCTAGCGTTCAGCGTCCTCAATTTGCGCCAATATGTTCGGGTAATCCCACTCAATGCGCTGGCTTCCCAGCGATTCAGGAAGTTCTGCCGAAAGTACGTCGAATGCAAGAGATACCTGGACAGTGATAGAGTGATCCTTTGTTCCTGACTTTGGATAAATTTGTGCCTCTGTACAAGCCATCGCTTTATTTGCATAATAAGCGAGCCCCGCGACTTTCTCTCTTGTGTGTCTATCAGCCCAGTTGAAGACATACCCAGTATCGCCCTTCATATTTGCTCCTTCCTGCTGAATTATATGGGACTCGTCCGCTCTTGGCCGGATGCCGTCATGTGCCGCTATCCAACCGCGCCGGTTTCCATTCCTTCATCAGGTGCAATGCGCGTCGCTCTGCGGGCCAGATGTAAAGCGAATACAGGTCATCGGCGGGCTCCCACTCCGTTTGAATTGTACGACCTCCGCTGACCAAGTAAATGAATCGATAAGAACCGGGCTCCACCTCCAATCGGGACGCATCGGGAAAGTAATCTGTGCAGCCCATCACGGCGATTTTTCCCGTGGGCGATGCAAACGAGCCTTCTACTGCGTGGTCGAAGTCTTCCAATTGAATTTCAGGAGGTCCATCAACTACATGGACTTCAACCGCTACATCGACATTTCTGAGCGTTCCCAGGGAAAGCGCGGTCTCGCCAACTGCTACCATCGTGGCAACTGCGTCATCATTCCAAAGCGTACCGAAATCATCTTTTGAATTCTCATCTTGGATGATGAACTGAAAATAATCCGCAAAAATAGTAAATCGATGTACTGCCACGTTTCCCTCTTTTGGTTTGGCACCTGGCCTAAGGTCGACTGACTGCTGCTGGCCGAACGCCGACTTATGTTAGTTGCACCGCATTGCAGTTTCGAGGCGTCGCATTCTCATGATACAAGTCTGCCAAATACTCACACAGCTCCTCTTCAGCGACATCGCTCGGCACCACAAAGTCCGCAGGTCGGCGCTTCCCATCGGCGCCAAGATAAAAAGCTCTCCAACTCCCTTCTGAACCGGTAATAGCGATCAGGGCACCGAAAATATTGAATCTAAATTCTTTCATAGGCAGGAATCCTCTGAAGAGTCAGGCCACCAACAGCTTCCCGTCGATAAGGATGCGCACCCGTTCGCCCACAAAACCGACACGGTGACTGCCGTAAATAGCCTTACCGATCGCCTCGTAATGTGAGGATGTGTCTGCTTCGATCGAAATGGTCGCATCTGGATGGTCGGCGTAGATTTTGCCAAGCGCCTCGGCAACCTCATTTGTCGAAGCCAGCTTCGCGCCATTCAAATGCACGTAAGCATTATCGGAAATCTTCAAAACAAATATTTCACTCACAATCGCCGCTCCAAAATTAATCTGGTTTTGCGGCCAGCACGAACGGGATTGCAATCGGGCCCAGCACTGCCACCAGAGCGGCCCTGATGCCAGTTGTTCTTACAGAACGGCGCTTGGCGACGACGAGGCATGCCACCGCCGAGAGTGCCCAAATTAAGGCAGGAAGGTATTCAGTCATAGTGAACTCCAAATATTTTTCCGTAGAGAGTCTACTGATACTGACATGAAAAAGTTGCAAGTGCAATCCGGGCTACATATACCGCCGCGAAGAACAAAAAAAAGCCCGCGGCACAAAGAGGCGCGGGCGAAAAGTTTTCAAATCGGGAGAGACTTGAAAGAGCAAAGCCAGTATTGCAGCGCAACATTACGCCCTGATGACATACGGCGCCGCGAACATACTTTTTTTAACGGGACACGATCAGTTTCAGCCCCAGGCCGACGAAAATCGTGCCGGCCACACGGTCCATCCACGTGCCCGCGCCCGGATGGCGGTTGATCCACCCGCCTACCGCGCCCGAGAAATACCCCAGCAAGCCGAACAAGACCACGCCCTGCGCCGTGAACAACAAGCCCAGTTGCGCGGTCTGCCAGCTGGCGTCGCCCCGCTCGGCCACCACGAACTGCGGCAGGAACGACAGGAAGAACAGCACCACCTTGGGATTGACGGCGTTGGCGAACAAGCCTTTGACAAACAGCTTGCCCAAACTCTCATCCGGCACGCCGGCGCCCTCGACACGCGCGCCGCCACGGCTGCGCAGCGCGCCGATGCCCAGCCAGATCAGGTAGCCGCCACCCAGCAGCTTGAGCGCGCCGAACGCCAGCGGCGAAGCCTTGATCAATGCGCTCACGCCCAGCGTCGCCAGCAGCGTGTGGCTCAGGCAGCCCAGCGCGCACCCAAGGCCGAACACCATGCCCTGCCGCCTTCCGCGCGACATGCCGACGCTGAGCACCATCAAATTGTCCGGGCCCGGCGAAATCGTGATCAGCAAGGCGGCGCTGAGAAAGCCGATGAATTGTTCTGGGGAGATAAGCACGGTCGCGCTCCTGTGGTCCAAAGGCGCCATCTTACCCGGCTCGTCCGGCGCGCGCCAAGTATCGTTACATGCCTCAGGTCAATTTTTGGATAAAACAATAAGTTCTCGTTTAAAATGGAAAAAACCCAACTTATCGAGACCGGCGGCCTTCGGAACACTAATGAGTAAAGCTTGCAAGATGTCTTACGGTCTGACGCGTGGCTTATGGGTCGTGCTGCTGGCGATGCTGGCATGGTGGCAGTTGCCGCTCGCCGCCGCAGCGTCCGCCGAGACTTTGCCGGCCGCCATCAGCGTCAATACCGCAAGTATCGATTTAATGACGACAGGCAAGCTCTACCTGGACGAAGGCCAGCCCTTCCCGGTCGACGCCGCCGGCCTGCCCAAGCTGCTGGAACGGCTCAAGCCCGCGCCCAAGGTCGACCTGCTGGGCGGTAGCTACTGGCTGTATGCCGAGCTGCGCAACGACAGCCACCAGCCCGCCTGGGTCATCGATCCCAACGACACGCTGATCGACATGGTCGACATCCAGGTGTTCGGCCCCGACGGCAGCGCGCGCCAGATGCTGACCGGCTACCGCCAGCCCCATTCCTATCTGCTGCATTACGGTAAGGACGTCGACCTGCAACCCGGCCAGCGCTACCAGGTGCTGATACGCTTCGCCAGTCCCTACTATGCGCGCACGCCGGTGATGTCGGTGCTGCCGCGCACCACCTACCAGCAACTGGTGGCGCGCGAGAACGTGCTCATCATCGGCTCCATCGGCGCGCTTCTGGCGCTGACGGTGTTCAACTTCTTCATCTACTCGATCACCCGCGACAACTCCTCGCTGTACTACTCGCTGTACGTGCTGTGCTACGCCATCGCCTGGGGCATGACCTTCCACATGACGGCGGACCTGTTCGGCTGGCACAACCTGCAATGGCACTACGTGCCCTTCTTCCTGCTGCCGGTGCTCAGCACCATGTTCTACACCAACTTCCTGCGGCTGGAGGAGCATTCACCGCTGCTGTACAAACTCAGCCGCATCAACATCGTGCTGCCGCTGCTGACGCTGCCGAGCTGCTTCTTCTACCTGAGCTACGCGCACACCATCGCCACCATCGTCATCTCGATCTGGATGACGATGGCGCTCACCAGCGGCATCGTGGTGTGGCGGCGCGGCTATTATCCGGCGCGCTTCTTCGTGCTGGGCTTCGTGGCGCTGATGGTGCCGGGGCTGATCATCCTGCCGGCCAACGTCGGCCTGATCCCGGCCATGGTTCCCAACGCCCAGTTGTTCACGCTGCTGGGCGGCACGCTGGACGGCGTGCTGCTGGCCTTCGCGCTGGCCGACCAGATCCGCCTGCTGCGCAACACGCTGGAGCAGCGCGTGCAGGAGCGCACCGCCCAGCTGACCGAGGCCAAGGAACACGCCGAAGTGGTCAGCCGCCACCGCATCGACTTCCTGTCGGCGATGAGCCACGACATCCGTACGCCGCTGGCCGGCGTGATCGGCATGATCAAGTTCGCCATGCGCGACCAGTCGGTGCGCGGCCGCACCGAGGAGTACCTGCGCATCGGCCTGCAGAACAGCGAATCGCTGCTGGCCATCCTCAACGACATTCTCGACTTTTCCAAGATCGACGCCGGCCGCCTGTCGATCGAGACGGTGGACTTCGACCTGATCGCGCTGGTGGACGACGCCATCGGCATCCTGCAGGGCCAGGCCGACGCCAAGAGCCTGCTGCTGCGCTGCGACCTGGCGCTGGACATGCCGCGCTACGTGCGCGGCGACCCGACCCGCCTGCGCCAGATCCTGCTCAACCTGCTGGGCAACGCCATCAAGTTCACCGACCGCGGCGAAGTGCGGCTGGATGCCTCGGCGCTGATGACGGTGGACGGCCGCACCAGCGTCAGCTTCGACATCACCGACACCGGCCCCGGCATCCCGGCCGAGACCCTGCCCCGGCTGTTCCAGAAATTCGAGCAGGCCGACCACTCGACCACGCGCCGCTACGGCGGCACCGGCCTCGGTCTGGCGATCTGCAAGGAGCTGGTCGAACTGATGGGCGGTTCCATCGCCGCCGAGAGCCGGGTCGGCGTCGGCTCCACCTTCAGCTTCACGCTGCCACTGGCGCTGGGGGCGGTGCCGGTGGTCGACCCATCCAGCCTGCCGCGCAAGGAGCACCACGCCTACCGCCTGCGCGTGCTGTGCGCCGAGGATGTGCGCACCAACCAGATCATCGTCAGCACGCTGCTGGAGAACATGGGCCACGACATCCGCGTGGTGGAAAACGGCCTGCAGGCGCTGCACGCGCTGAGCACCGCCGCCTACGACCTGGTGCTGATGGATGGCCGCATGCCGATGATGGACGGCGAGCAGGCCGCGCGCCTGATCCGCAGCGGCGGCAGCGAGGACTACCGCGTGCTCGATCCCGGCATCCCGATCATCGCGCTGACCGCCAACGCCAGCGACCATGACCGCGCGCGCTACCTGGCGGTCGGCATGGACGGCTTCCTCAGCAAGCCGGTCGACGAGCGCCTGCTGTACGACCAGATCGAAAAGACCATCGCCCAGCACCTGAGCCGCGGCCGGCCGCTGCGTCCCACCGATGCCGCGCGCCTCGCGGCATCGCGCGAGGAATCGCTGGACGAGCAGTTCGGCGTGGCGCCCGCCATCGAAAAGCGCATCGATCCGTCCACGGTGCAGATCATGCCGCTGGCCGGGCTGTCGCATTCGCACATGCAGCGCATCACCCAGGCCTTCCTGGACGAGGCGCCGCGCCGGCTGGACACGGCGCGCGCCGCCGTGGCGGCCGGTAACGCCCACGCGGCGGCGGCGGCGATCCACGCGCTCAAGGGCAGCGCGGGTTATCTGAGCTCGACCCACCTGCACACGCTGTGCCACGAAATGGAGGCGGCAGCAGCCGCCGGCGACCTGGATGAAGTAACCCAGCGCCTGCCCGGCGTGGCTGCAGCATTGGACCAGGCCTGCAACGACCTGCGCCGCGCCGCCAGCGACGACGCCGACATCTCGCAATCCGCATCCACGATCTGATCTCGCGCCGCCGGCCGGGTGGCTGCAATTGCCGGCGTTTTGCGCCACAATGACGGGCCTATCACCTCACCCACAGGAATCGTTCATGTCTGCTACGCTCAGCGCCGACACCACCCTGGCCGCGCGCGACGGCCTGCCGCCCGACGCGCGGCGCTGGGCCATGCTGTCGGTCGCCATCGGCGTCAGCATGGCCTCGCTGGACACGGCCATCGCCAACACCGCCCTGCCCGCGATGGCCGCCCAATTGCACGCCACGCCGGCCGCCTCGGTCTGGATCGTCAACGTCTACCAGCTGGCCATGGTCGCCACCCTGCTGCCATTCGCCGCGCTGGGCGAAGTGGCCGGCTACCGGCGCGTGTGCCTGTTCGGACTAGCGCTGTTCACCGCCTCCTCGCTGACCTGCGCGCTGGCCTGGTCGCTGCCCTCGCTGGTCGCCGCGCGGCTGTTGCAGGGCGTGGGTGGCGCGGCCTTGATGAGCGTGAACACCGCCATGCTGCGGGCGATCTTCCCCACCAAGCTGCTGGGACGCGGCTACGGCTACAACTCGCTGGTGGTCGGCATCTCGTTCGCGGTCGGACCGACGGTGGCCTCGCTGATCCTGGCGGCGGCATCGTGGCCCTGGCTGTTCGCCGTCAACGTACCACTGGGGCTGTTCGCCATCCTGCTTGGCCGCCGCGCGCTGCCGCATACGCCGCGCGCCGCGCACAAAATCGACCTCACGACGGCGGTCTACAACGCCTTCGCCTTCGGCCTGCTGATCCTTACCTTCGGTGACGCCGCCCACCAGGCAAGCTGGCGCAGGCTGCTGCCGGAAGCCGCCGCCACGCTGGTCTTCTTCGCGCTGCTGCTGCGGCGGCAGCGGGGCCACACGGCGCCGATGCTGCCGGTCGACCTGTTCCGCCGGCCGCTGTTCGCGTTGTCCGCGCTGACGGCCGCCTGCACCTTCGCCGCGCAAAGCATGGCCTTCGTCTCGCTGCCGTTTTATTTTGAATCCACGCTGGGCCGTTCGCCGATCGAGACCGGCTTCCTGATGACGCCCTGGGCGGCGCTGGTGGCGGTGATGGCGCCCATCGCCGGCCGCCTGAGCGACCGCTATCCACCCGGCGCGCTGGGGGGCATCGGCCTGGCGATGCTGTCTTCCGGTCTGGTGGCGCTGCTGCTGATGCCGGCGCAACCGTCGGTGCTGGACATCTGCTGGCGCATGGCCTGGTGCGGCATCGGCTTCGGCTTCTTCCAGGCGCCCAACCTGAAAGCCATCATGGGCAGCGCGCCGCCGGAGCGCGCGGGCGGCGCCAGCGGCATCGTCGCCACCGCCCGGCTGACCGGACAGGCCACCGGCGCGGCGCTGGTGGCCTACTGCTTCATGCTCTCGACCTCGCACGGCACCCGCTACGCACTGGCGCTGGCCGCGATCTTCGCCGCGGTGGCCAGCGTCGCCAGCTTCGCGCGGCTAGCAGTGCGCTAGCCTGGGTGACGCTGTTACACTCGCTCCAACCAATCGAGGAGACGCCATATGTCCAACCGCACACTCAGCCTCACCGATCCGCTGTACGACTACGTACTGGCGCATTCGCTGCGCGAGCATCCTGCGCAAGCCGCGCTGCGCGACGCCACGCGCGGCCATGAGCGCGCCACCATGCAGATCGCGCCCGAGCAAGGGCAGTTCATGGCCATGCTGGTCAAGCTGACCGGCGCCCGCAACACCATCGAGATCGGCGTGTTCACCGGCTACAGCGCGCTGTCGGTCGCGCTGGCGCTGCCGGCCGACGGCCGCATCCTGGCCTGCGACATCAGCGACGAGTACACCCGCATCGGCAAGCCTTTCTGGGCGCAGGCCGGCGTCGCCGACAAGATCGACCTGCAGCTCGGCCCCGCGCTGGCCACGCTGGACGCGCACCTGCAGGCCGGTGAGGCGAACCACTACGACTTCGCCTTCATCGACGCGGACAAGGTCAACTACGACGGCTACTACGAACGCTGCCTGCGGCTGGTGCGTCCGGGAGGCCTGATCGTGATCGACAACACGCTGTGGAGCGGCCGCGTCGCCGAACGCGCCGACAGCGACGATACCGCCGCGCTACAGGCGCTCAACATCAAGCTGCACCACGACGAGCGCGTCGACCTGTCGCTGCTGCCGCTGGGCGACGGCCTGACGCTGGCGCGCAAGCGCTGACCTAAAAGTCGGACTCGCCCTCGATGACGGCCGGATGGCCGCTCATCGCACGCGAGGCCTGCATGCCGGCCATCACCGCCGCCTCCACGCAGCCGGCGTTCAAGCCGGTCTTGATCCAGTCGCCCGTCAGGTACAGGTTGGAGAAGCCCGATTGGTCGGTCTGCAAACGGTACTTGGTGCTGTTCACCACCGACATCACGTAGCGTTCCGACGGATCGACGTTGGCGCGCCAGTACTGGCTGTCGAAGCGCGCCACGCCGGTCGCCTCGCTGCCATCCACCAGCCATTGCCACGGGAACGCTCCGGCCGGCCCGGCCGCCGACCACAGCGAGGCTATCCGCTTGCTCAACTGTTCGACCGCGCCCTCCTTCGCCTTCGCCGCCATCAGCGCCGGGAAGCTGGTCTCGCTGGCCGGCGGATAGCTCTCCACCGGCAGCGCGCTGCAGAAGTAGGACACGTTGCGCGGATTGAGCGCGGGCGGCCAATCCTCGCGGCACAGCAACTGGTCCATCGGCGCCCAGGTATCGTAAGGTTCGCCGAAGCCGCTCAGCACCGGCTGCTGTCCGCCGGGCTGATAGTCCCAACCCATCTGCGTCAGGTCCTTGTCCAGCCAGACCTGGTAGGCCTGCGTGGCCACCGTCCGCACCTGCTCATACGTGGTGTTGAGCGCCGGGCTTTGCGCCAGCAACTGCGGGCACAAAGGCTTGAGCGAGGCGATCGAGATGCCGAACACCACCTGGTCGAAATCGACGCCGCGCTTGAGCGTCAGCACCGGCAGCTCCTTGTCGAACTGCTGATGATATATTTTTGCCCAGTCGCTCCACCACGATTCCAGGTTGACGCCGTGCTCCTGCAGCAGCGCGGCCTGCGCCGGATCGATCTGGCCGTAGTCCGGTGTGCTGGGCCAGCATGCCAGGCCCTTGACGTCCACCAGCGGATCGTAGTCCGCGCCCTTCAACGCCACCTGCTGCGTCATGCGGATGCTGCCGATCTGGCGGCCGTCCGGCACCAGCTCCTCGACCTTGTGGAAAAACTTGAACTTGACGCCGCGCGCCAGCAAGGCCTGGTACAACGGCGTGAACACCGTGTCGCCCATCCCCGCCTGCATCTTGAACATGATGCCGCCCTTGTAGGCCAGGCCGATGCGGGCCATCGCGCGCAGCAGCGTGCCGGCTTCGATATTCGGCCTGCCGAAATCGCCGCCCTCGTAGGCGAACACCAGGTCGTAGAAGCCGCGCACCGGCGCCGAGTCCACGCACAGCTCCTCGTCGCCGCCGTGGTTGCGCAGCCACTGGCGGAAATCGACATCGTTGATGACATCGAAGCCGTTGCGGATCACGCCGTCCTCGAACACGCCCTTCATCACCGTCACGCCCAGGTCCACGCAGATGAACAGGCGGCGGATGTCGTCGTTGGTGTCGCTGTCGGCCTGGTCGATCAGCTTGCGGTAGCGCGCATGCAGCCGTTGGCGCACGCCCACCAGCGCGCCGGCCAGCGCCAGATGCTCTCCCGCCGTGTGCCGCGCCACATCGGCCGACATGTTGACCACCATGCCGTACAAGGCGCTGCCCAGCAGCGACATATCCTCCAGCAGCTCATGCGCCGACGACGTCACGCCTTCGGCCAGGTGATACAGCCAGTCCGGCAGGACGCCGGTGTGGGGTGGGTGCGGTGGCAGTTCCAGTTCGCGGGTCAGCTTGTCCAGGCTCTTGATCCATTGTTCGATCCAGCCGACCATCGCCACCGCCAGCTGCCACAAGGTGATCTGCTCATTGCCCTCGCCCGGCTCGCCCGGCAGCGTCGGGAAGACGATGGACCAGTTGCGCCACTGGTCGCCGACCTGCTCCGACAGCGCCACGTAGTCGTGCTGCTTGAAGGCGTCGCGCCATGTCGCCAGCGGCGCGCCGGCCGGGCGGTCAAGGCTGGCGTATGCGGCCTTGATCATCTTGAACGCGTTGGAATAGAAGCCGAACCAGATGTGCAGGCCGTGTTCCTCGATGCGCTGGCCGTATTGCGCATTGCGTCCGCTGGCGCCCTTGCCGCCCAGGCGCCAGCCCTGCTGGTAGACGGTGATCTCGTAGTTGTTTTGCCAGCCCGGTTGGTCGCTCAGGTAATAGGCCGCCGTCATCGAGCCGACGCCGCCGCCAAGGATGGCGATCTTCCGCGGCGCGATGGAGGAGTTGTCGACCAGCTCCTCGCCCGGCTGCGCGGTGAAGTCGAAATTCAGGTTGTACGGCAGGATGGCCGTTTGCGGCCCCAGTTGCAGGCCGAGCGTCTCGTTGAGCGGGAAGCTGTCGAAGGCGTGCAGCACGCACTGGTATTCGTAGCCCAGCAGTCTGCCGCTGTGAATCTTGTCGATGGTGGCCGGCGCCGCCAGGACAGCCTGGTACACGGCCTTCAGGCCGGCGCTGTCCGGGAACTGCTTGAGGAAGACCTGGTCGATGCGCGGATTGCGCAGCAGCGAGATGATGTCGTCCCATCCCGCCACGTCCAGGTTGAAAAAATCGGGGATGGACAGGAACAGTTCTATCGCCTGCTCGATCAGATCCAACACACTGGTGATGGGCTTCTCGATGCCGGTCTTGCGCGTCGCCGTCACATCCAGCAGCGGATGCATGGCGATTTTTGTCTCGGGCGAAAACACCTGGAAGCCCTTGGCCGCGACCGAGCAGCGCAGCGGTTCGGCGTCCGCCGCCGGGATCTCGTATTCGCACAGGTACTTGGGATAGCCGAACAGCTCACGGCCGTTAATCAGCGCCATCGCGTCGTCGACGAAGATGTGCGCGGGGTAGTAGTAGATGTGGGCCAGCTTGCCCTCGGCGTCCATGGCGCCGACCATGATCCAGGTGACGATATCGATCTCCGTGATCCAGCCTTTTGCATGATCGACCGGGGCCGCCGAATTGGCGTGGTTGACACGCGTGAACGTCAGCAGCACGTAGGGCGAAATCGCATGAAAGCGCATGCGCTGGCCGGCCACCTGGTTCAGTGTGTCGTCCAATGTGGCCTGGAGCTTGGCCAGGTCGCCCTTGACGAAAAAGCCGTACATCTCGGAGTTCTTCAATTGCAGCGGCGAGTGCATCATCACCGAGCCGCCCTGGTAGATATATGAAGGTCTGGTCGCCATGAGTTCATCCATCACGAAGTCAAGATCCGTCCAGTGTATTGCAAATCCGCCACTGCTTACCAAAAAATAATTGTTAGCTTGGGTGTAGGATGTAGCCTGAACCACAGATCAGGAAAGCCGCATGGGCCGCAATCGTCAGGAAGACCGCGCGTGGGTGCGCATGCCGTCGGAACGCCGGCTGGACCTGCTCGATCCCACGCCGTTCGACTGGGAAGACAGCGACCTGGCGCTCGGCTTGGCGCGTACCTATCGCTGGGGCGGACATTCGGCGTGGCCGCTGCCGCTGTCGGTGGCCCAGCATTCGCTGACGGTGATGCACTTGCGCGCAGCGGCCTGCAAGGCGGTCGGGCTGGAGCTGCCGCCGCTGGCGGCGCTGCGCGAACTGCTGCACGACGCGGAGGAAGGTTTGCTGGGTTTCGATTGCGTCTCGCCGCTCAAGCCCTTCCTGGGCGAGGGCTTCAAGGCGCTGACGGTGCGGCTGGAAAGCGCGGTGTTCCTGCGCTACGGCCTGCAGCGCTGGACGCCGAAAGAGCACGCCGCCCACAAGATGGCGGACCGGCTGGCGGCGGCCAGCGAGGCGGTGCACGTGGTGGGCTGGTCGGCGAAGGAAGTGCTGCACACGCTGAAGATCACCGTGCCGCCTTTGAACGACGATCCGCTGCAGGCGATCTACGGCGGCACCGCATGGGAGCCATGGGCGCCGGCCATCGCCAGCGAACGCTTCCTGGCGGAGCTTGACCGGCTAAAAGCCCTCAGTGCTTAGCAAGCGCACTGTAAAACTTCGGCACTGCACTTTTAGCGCATAGGCAATCGCCTTGTGGATGGGTACACTGGTGCTTCAAGCTAACTCAGGAGAATCTCATGGCTTTACCGGACAACGAACTGGCCAACAACGCCAAGCTGACGGCGCTGGCGCGCGCGCTGCGCGACCTGCACAAGCAGCTGATTCATGTGGAGACGCAGTATTTTGGCGCGGTCGGCAGTCCGCTGGAGCATTTGCAGCTGGTGGCCAACCATCCGCATTTCGCCTGGCTGCAAAAGCTGTCCGGCCTGATGACGCAGATGGATGAGCGGCTCGATGAGCCGGAACCGGTCACGGCCGCCGAGGCCGTCGCCTACCGCAAGGCGATCGAGGCGCTGATCGGCCCATCAGAAGACGGCGACGCGGAATTCCGCGCCAAGTACAACACGCTGCTGCACGACGGCACCGAGATCGTCATGGCGCATGGTGCCGTGCGCAAGCTGCTGGCCGGGATCACCGGCTGAGGAAATCCCGGCAACCGCCGGCCCTGGAATGCATCAAGGCCGGCGATTGGCTTACTTCACGGTGATCTTGCCTGTCCCGGCATTGCCCAGTACCGAGGCCTTGACCGCCGTCGCGTTCAACAAAGGCGCGGTGTAAGGCAAGGTCCACCCCACCGCGCTGCTGAAGCTGCACGCGCTGGCGGCATTCAGCGGGCTTCCGTTCAGCAGGGAACCCACATCGGTGGCCGCGCCGGTCTTGCTCGACGATCCCGGATTGGTCATGATGTTGGTGCAGCTGGAGGCGCCCGCGATGTCGAAGGCATTGTTCTGCGAGATGATCTTCGCCTTGTAGGCCACGCCGATGCTGTACTGGTGCGGATATACCGGGTGCGAACGCGATCCCTCAAAGTAGTTGTTGTAGATGTGAACCTTGCCGAAACGTACGCGCGGTGCGCGCTCCGCCACGTTCAGGAAGTGGTTGTTGTTGAAGGTGACCGTCAAATGGCCGTCGTCGCTGGTCTTCGAGTCCGACGAACCGATCAGGTTGTTCTTCTCGTGTAGCTCGAAGCGGTTGTTGGAGACCGTCACATAGTCCGAGCCATTCTTGACGTCCAGCGCGCCATCGTGGCACTCCTTGATCTTGCCGTTTTCAATCGGCAGCTGGTCATCCGTCTTTGGCGCGTCGGTGAAGACATTGTGGTCGACCCATACGTTTTTCGAGGCCAGGATGGTCACGCCGTCATATTCGGAATTCCAGTTGCCGGCGCTGCCGTCGTTCGGATCCCAGACCGGCGCGATGTCGCACGGATTGACGATGTTGATGTTGCGGACGATGACGTTCTGCTTGCCATTGATGACGATGTTGGCGTTGACCAGCTTGGTATCCCCGCCCATGCCGATCAGCGTCGTGTTGCTGCCCAGTTTGATCTGCAGCCGCGCTGCCTGGTCGGTGGTGCCGGTGTAGGGGCCGCCGTTGTCCGCCGACGTCGGATCGATAGTGCCGTACAGTTTGATGATCTTCGGATTGTCGCCCTGGGCCGAGATGGCGGCCATCAATTGCGATGCCGAGTTGACCTTGTAGATGGCCGTGGCCGGCGCCGCCGCGCCACCGGTGGTGCCGCCGTTCTGGCCTGCCCAGCCGGTGCTCGGCGCGGCTTCGAAGGTTGCGTCGGCCGGGGTTGGCGTTGGGGTGGGAGTCGGCGTTGGAGTTGGAGTTGGAGTTGGAGTTGGAGTTGGAGTTGGAGTTGGAGTTGGAGTTGGCGTCGGTGTGGGCGTTGGCGTCGGCGTGGACAGCGGGCCGACCGCGCACTTCTTGGCCAGGCCCGGATACGGATCGCTGCCGAAAGTGGCCGTGGCACAAAGCAGGTCACCGGAAAGGGTCGCGATCACCCATTTGTCCTTGATACCATACGAGACCAGCCTGCTGCTTGCGCCCGCCTTGCAGGTCCCGCCCTCGTCCGCACATTTCGAATATCCGCTCGGCCAGTCGGCCGCGAATGCCTGGCCGCCACATAACAAAGCCACGGCGCCAAAGATGATGGTTTTTCTTGTCATCACAACTATTCTCCTCAGGTATGTTATTGATTTATTCCAGCTCCAACACGCCGTGGTCGGCGACCCGAAAACGACAGTCATCGTACAACGACGAACGGTCATCATACGACTAAAGGCGTAAAAAGCGAGAAATGTTGCGAAATAATGTCAATCAAACCAACAAAACCCGTAAAATAGCCACATTGAGATCATATCTCTTTCTTGTTGGAATTATTCGAGGCTATCGAGTGGCCGGCCTGACGCGATCCCTGAGGAAAAGCCGATAAGCCGCCGTATTTAAAGCGCTTTTCCCAGATATCCACACCAACTGTGGATAAGGTTGTGAATAACCGCCACTTGACAGCCGAGAACGCCTTTAACGGCGCGGGTTTTAATAAAATGCCTAATCCACAGGCATTATTTTTATCCAATAAAATCAGATACTTACATCAGCGAAGATTCGGGCGCCCCCCGCTTTCCAGCGCGCTTGAAAAATATTTTTTTGTGCATAAGTAGGTATGGCGCGCACGCGCCGGGGAATCCTTTGACAAAAGTGCTGGCAAGGAATAGTGTCACTGTGAAGGTCCGCAATTCCCTTCTTCGACCTCTCGCGGGATTCACGCATGAACCAGAATGACGACACCGATTGGATGATAGAGGATGAAGCACCGCCGGCAAGCCAGCCCCAGGCAGGCAAGCCCGGAACCGCGCCAGCGCCCTGGCGGGTACTGATCGTCGATGACGACGTCGATGTCCATGTGGTCACCAAATTCTCATTGAGCAACGTCTGCTTCCAGGGCCGGCGGCTGAGCTTCCTGCATGCCTACAGCGGCGAGGAAGCGCTGACCACGCTGCGCACCACGCCCGACATCGCGCTGGTGCTGCTGGACGTGATCATGGAAACCAGCGACGCCGGCCTGAATGTGGCCCGCCACATCCGCGAGACCTTGCACAACAACCTGGTACGCATCGTGCTGCGCACCGGCCAGCCGGGGCAGGCGCTGGAACACAGCATCATCCTCGACTACGACATCAATGATTTCTGGTGCAAGACGGACCTGACCACGCGCAAGCTGTTCACCACGGTGATCTCGTCGCTGCGGGCCTATTCCGGGCTGGAGCAGGCCCACCGGCAAGCGCAGGCGCTGCAACAGGAGCTGGACGAGGCCAAGGCTTTGCTGGCGGCGGTGGACCAGCATGCGGCGATCGTCACGCTGGACGAGCGCGGCAAGATCGTCACGGTCAACGATAAATTCTGCGCCGTGTTCCAGTACAGCCGCGAGGAATTGCAGGGCGCGGATCCGCGCCTGCTGCACGCGCCGCCCTACCCGCCGGACCAGTTGAGCGACGCGCTGCAAGCACTAAAGGATGGCGAAGCGTGGACCGACGTGGTCAGCGCCTGGCGCCGCGACGGCCAGGAACTGCGGCTGCGCGCCACCGTGACGGCCAGCGCCGAGTTGCCGCGCAGCTACATTGTTGTCGCCAGTGTCCTGCAGGCGCTCAAAAAACCGCTGTAAGTAGCGGATTGTTATAGCACTTTTGGGGATATCCACAGACGCTGTGGATATCTATGTGGATATCACCCTCTTGACACCGCAGGGAGGCTTTACCTATGCGGTTTTCAACAAACTGCCCATCCAAAAGGCAATTTTAAACCCCTTACAAATCAATGACTTGGCAGCCAGCGCATTGTGACAAGAAATCGTTTTGAAAAAAAATCTTGTCAACATGGTTTGTGTATAAGTAAACCAGAAACCAGCATGCGCGGCGGCCTCAATACGGGGCTTTTCGGCGCTGTTCGGGGTGTAATAGCACCCGTTCGATCACGCGTGGATCCACGTTATGGGATTTCATGTATTCGATCGCGCAGACCGTATTGAAACTGGACTGCACCTGGATGCCGCGATTGACTGCGGCACTGCTTTGCTCGTCACTGCGTTGCTGTAAAAGCGAAACGTTCATCATGATCCTTAGCAAAAGTTGGTGGCGGGGACTCTGATCTGCGTCATGCTAAGGGAGTATGGCCGACAGTGGACCAAAGTCAATGTCAGCTTCCTATCAATCCTGCATTAATATTCATCCCGCTGCGGGACTAATAGACAGGCGGCAATACCGGCGCGATAATAAGGCATGCCTATCGACCCGCCACGCGCCCGCCCCAGTTCGCTATTTGATCTATTCGTCTCTTTCACCGTCCTGGCGTTGCAGGGATTCGGCGGCGTGCTGGCCGTCGTGCAACGCGAACTGGTGGAACGCAAGCGCTGGCTGACGCAGGAGGAATTCGTCGAGGAATGGGCGGTCGCCCAGATCATGCCCGGCCCCAATGTGGTCAACCTGGCGCTGATGATCGGCAGCCGCTACTACGGCTTGCGCGGGGGCATGGTCGCCCTGGCCGGCATGCTGACACTGCCGTTGCTGCTGGTGCTGGCGCTGGCCATGCTGCACTCCCATTTTGCCAACCACCCCGGCGTGACCGGCGCGCTGCGCGGCATGGCGGCGGTATCGGCCGGCATGATCGCCGCCACCGGCCTCAAGCTCGCGTCCGCGCTCGGCAGGCATCCGCTGCCGCGGTGGATGAACGCCATCATTGCGCTGCTGTGCGTGGTGTTCGTGGTGGCGCTGCATCTGCCGTTGGCCTACACCCTGCTCATCCTGGGCAGCATCGGCGTCACCCTCACCTATCGAAAAATGAAGGGGCGCCAGCCATGAACGACGCCCCGCTGCACCTGGTGCTGAGCCTGGCCGACTGGGTCAACCTGTTCGCGCACTACATGTTGCTGTCGCTGATGTCGATCGGCGGCGCGATCTCCACCACGTCCGAAATGCACCGCTTCCTGGTCGAGGAGCACCACTGGCTGACGCAATCACAATTCAACGATTCGATCGCCATCGCCCAGGCGGCGCCGGGGCCGAACGTGCTGTTCGTGGCCTTGATGGGCTGGAACGTCGGTTTGAACGCGGGCAGCTACGCGGCGGCGCTGGCCGGCGTGCTGGTGACGATGGTGGGAATTATGTTGCCGAGCACCACGCTGACCTACCTTGCGGCGCGCTGGGGACATCAGAACCGGGACTTGCTGGGCGTGCGCGCCTTCAAGCAGGGCATGGCGCCGGTGGTGGTGGGATTGATGGTGTCGGTTGGGATCATCCTCGGCAGCGCCCACCGCGACTGGACCACCGACTGGCCCTTGTGGACGCTTTCGGTGGCCGCCGGCCTGGTGATCTGGCGCACCCGCATCCACCTGCTGTGGCTGCTGGCAGGCGGTGCGGTGCTGGGCTGGTTCCAGCTGGTGTGACTTACTTGTTCTGGTAGCCGCCGTAGTATTTCACGGGGCTCCAGTCGGGCTGCACCTCAGGCAAGGCCGGCGCGTACTGCTTGAACTCCTGCGCCGCGTACACCACCTTGCCGTTGACGATGGTCAGGCTGCTCTCCAGGTTCTTGATCTGCTCGGCCGCCATCGAGAAATAATCCTGCGGCAGTATCAGCAGGTCGGCGTACTGGCCTGCGGCCAGCGTGCCCTTGAGCTTTTCCTCTCCGCTCATCCATGCGCTGCCCTGGGTCATCAGCTTAAGCGCCTGGTAGCGGCTCAGCACGTCCTTGGGCTGCCACACGCGCAGGCCACCCGCCGTCTTGCCCGTCACCGCCCAGTAGATCGACGGCCACGGCGCGTAGCTGCTGACGCGCGTGCCGTCCGTGCCCAGGCCAACCGGGATCTTCATCTCCAGCATTTTTTTAATCGGCGGCATCTGGCGGGTCTGCTCGCCGTACTGTTTCCAGTACAGCTCGCCCTGGAAGTACATGCGGTTCTGCACCGCGATGCCGCCGCCCAGCGCCTTCACGCGCGCCAGCTGCTTGTCGCTGATGGTCTCGGCGTGGTCGAAGAACCAGCGCAGGCCGTTCAGCGGCGTATCCTTGTTGACCTTTTCGATCACGGCCAGGTCGCGGTCTATGCTCTCGTCATAGGTCGCATGGATGCGGAACGGCCAGCGGTTCTTGATCAGCAGGCGCAGCACCGGCTCCAGTTCGCTCTCCATCTGCCGCGGCATGTCCGGGCGCGGCTCCAGGAAGTTCTCGAAGTCGGCAGCGCTCCACACCAGGTTCTCGCCGCCGCCCTCGGTGTTGTAGCCGTTGGCGTAGAACAGATGGTCGTTATGGTCGGGCTTGGTCATGGTCAGCCAGCGTTGATAATCCTCCAGCTCCTTGCCCGGCTTCTGCGCGAACAAGTAGTAGGAGGTGCGCACGGTCAGCTTGCCGCTCTTGGCCAACTCCAGGCTGACCGCGTAATCGTCGGGATAGGCTTGCCCGCCGCCGCCGGCGTCGATGGCGCTGGTCAGGCCCAAGCGGTTCAGCTCGGTGTAGTACTGCTGCGTGGAGTTGAGCTGCTGCTCGCGCGGCAGCACATTGGTCTTGCCCAGCGTGGTGTACAGGATCATCGCGTTCGGCTTGGCGATCAACAGGCCGGTCGGCTTGCCGTCCGCGCCCAGCTCGACCACGCCGTCCTTGAACTTGGTGTCGGCGTTGTAGCCCAGCGTGGCGATGCCCTTATGGTTCAGGAAGCCCAGGCCGTACAGGTACAGGATGAACACCGGCTTGTCCGGCACCGCTTCATTGATTTCGGCCAGCGTCGGCAGGCGCTTTTCCTCGAACTGGAATTCGTTCCAGCCGCCGACCACCTTGATCCAGGCCCCGTCCGGCGTGCGCGCGGCCTGCTCCTTGAGCATTTGCAGCGCCTTCTTCAGCGAGGTCACGCCGTCCCAGCGCAGCTCGGCGTTGTAGTTCAAGCCTTCGCGGATGATGTGCAGGTGGGAGTCGTTGAGGCCGGGGATGACGGTCTTGCCGCCGGCGTCGATCAGCTGGGTGCTGGCCGCCTTGAGTTTCAGGATCTTGGCGTTGCTGCCGACGGCCTGGATCTTGCCGTCCTTGATGGCGAGGGCTTGCGCGAAGGCGCCCTCCTTGGTCATCGTGGCGATCTTGCCGTTGCTGATGATGAGGTCCGGTGCGGCCTGCGCCATGCCGGCACAGGCAAGCGCGGCCGCGACCGCGAGCTGGTTCAATGTCATGCTGCTGCTCCTAAAAATAAACGGGCCGGCGCGGTACCAGGTCGTAGTACCGCGCCAGCCCACATCAGAAGCTAATGAATTGAGCCAGGCTCAGTTCGATTAGTCCTTGATGGATTCGACTGCGAAAGTCAGGGTTACGTCGTCGCCGACGTAAGGTGCGTATTTACCGGCGTTGAATTCGGTACGCTTGATGGTGGCGGTGGCGTTGGCGCCGCAAGCCAGTTTCTTCAGCATCGGGTGATCCATGCACTGCATGTGGGTCACGGTCAGCTTGACTGGCTTGGTCACGCCCTTGATCGTCAGGTTGCCGTCGATCGACGCCACTTTGTCGCCGTCAAAGTTGAACTTGGTCGACTTGTAGGTGATGGTCGGGAACTTGGCGGTGTCCAGGAAGTCCTCGCCCTGGATGTGGCCGTCGAACAGTTTCGAGCCGGTGTCCACCGATTTGGTATCGATCGTGGCTTCAACCGAGCCGGTCTTGGCGACGCGGTCCAGCACGATCTTCGCGGTCGTGTTGTTGAAGCGGCTTTGCTGGGTCGAGTAGCCGAAGTGGCTGTATTCGAAGCGGGCAAAGGTGTGGTTGGCGTCGGAGGTGAAGCTTTCCGGCGCGGCAAAGGCGGACAACGAGATACCAGCGGCAACCAGCAGGGCGAAGATTTTTTTCATTAGTAGGACTCCAGAATGTGGGAACAAGGGTTAAGAACTCGACCCGACCTATGCCAGCGCCTGGTGCATGTCTTCGAGTGAAGCGATTATGCTCGTCACATTTAAAGTTGTAAAACGAAAAATTTACCGCCTTACTATCGATAAAATCGATCATAAATCCGGCTATTCATGTGGGAATGATAACGCGGCAGGTATCAAACGACGATCTGCCTTAAGGCCGGTGGCCGCACTACCCGGCGGGGTAATGCGGCCACGGAGGGCATGTCAGGCCGCGACGGCCACCGCGCCCGGTTGCTGCGGGATGCGCCCCAGCAGCCGCTGCTCCAGCGCCGCGAACCCCGCGCTGCCGCGTGCGCGCGGACGCGGCAAATCCACTTTCAGGTCCAGCGTGATGCGGCCCTCCTCGATCAGCGCCACGCGGTCGGCCAGGGCCAGCGCCTCCTGCACATCGTGCGTGACCAGCACGGCGGTGAAGCCGCGCGTCTGCCACAGCGCCTCGATCAGCTGCTGCATCTCGATGCGGGTCAGCGCGTCGAGCGCGCCCAGTGGCTCGTCCAGCAGCAGCAACTGCGGCTCGTGCAGCAAGGCGCGCGCCAGCGCCACCCGCTGCCGCTGCCCGCCCGACAATTCCGCCGGCCAGTCGTCGGCGCGGTCGGCCAGGCCCACGGTCGCCAGCGTGGCCGCCGCCGCGTTCAGCGAATGCGGCATGCCGATCGCCACATTCTCCAGCACCGATTTCCACGGCAGCAGGCGCGCCTCCTGGAACATGATGCGGATGCTGGCCGCGATGCTGCCGTTGCCGATGGCGATGCTGCCGGCGTCGGCGCCGCCCAAACCGGCGATGGCGCGCAGCAGCGTGCTTTTGCCGCAGCCGCTGCGGCCGACCACGGCGACGAATTCGCCAGCGCGCAGTTCCAGCCGCACTTCGCTCAGCACCGGCCGCGCGCCGAACGATTTGCTGACGCCATCCAGCGCCAGCGACACGCCCTGCCGCCGGGCGGGCGTGGGGACGGCCGGCTGGCGGCTCACGGCATGGCCGGTGTCGAATAAAGCGGTCGAGATATGCATGGGGTCTCCTTCGTCAACGGTAAGCGGGGTTCCAGCGCAGGAGGTGCCGCTCCATCCCGCGCGACAGCAGGTCGGCCAGTTTGCCCAGCAAGGCGTATAGCAGGATGCCCACCAGGACCACGTCGGTCTGCAGGAACTCGCGGGCGTTCATGGTCATATAGCCGATGCCCGCCTGCGCCGAGATGGTCTCGGCCACGATCAGCAGCACCCACACCAGGCCAAGCGAAAAGCGCACGCCCACCAGGATGGACGGCAGCGCGGCCGGCAGGATCACGTCGCGGTACAGCGGCCAGCCGGACAGGCCGTAGCTGCGCGCCATCTCGATCAAGCCCTGGTCGGCGGAGCGGATGCCGTGGACAGAACGAATAGTTTTACGTTTTGATATGCACTTTCTTCTTTATAATTTTTAGGCATATAGAAAGCGGAATAACTTCGTTTGCCGCATGAGCCCCGGATGCGATACTGCGCGCACCGGTACCTTACAACCGGCACCAACCGCTTATTCCTGATGACTACACCTCTGATTCGCATCGATCATGCGAGTAAAACCTTTGCGCTGCCCGACGGCGGCGCGTTCCACGCGGTACGCGACGTTTCCCTGGAAGTGAATACCGGCGATATCTTCGGCCTGATCGGCAAGAGCGGCGCCGGCAAGTCGACCTTGCTGCGCCTGTTTAACCTGCTGGAGCGTCCGGACAGCGGCCGCGTGTTTGTCGACGGCCGCGAATTGACCGCGCTGTCCAAGCGCGAACTGCGCGACGCGCGCAGCAATATCGGCATGATCTTCCAGCAGTTCAACCTGCTGCAAAACGCCACCGTGTTCGACAACGTCGCCTTCCCGCTGCGCATCCACGGCGGCCACACGCAGGCGCAGATCACGGCCCGCGTCAATGAATGCCTGGAGCTCGTGGAGTTGAGCGGCAAGGCCGCCAACTATCCGGCGCAGCTGTCGGGTGGCCAGAAGCAGCGCGTCGCCATCGCCCGCGCGCTGGCCAGCGGACCTGCCGTCATGCTGTGCGACGAACCCACCTCCGCGCTGGACGCCGAGACCACGCGCGCGCTGCTCGCCACGCTGCGCGACATCAACCGCCGCCTGAACGTCACCATCGTCATCGTCAGCCACGAGTTGTCGGTGCTGGGCGAGATCTGCAACCGCGTGGCCGTCATCGAGGACGGCGCGATCGCCGAACAATTCGCGCTGGACGACGCCGCAAGCCTGGCCGAGCCGCGCAAGACCGCGCTGGGACGCGAACTGGCGCAGCACGGCGCCGCCAGCGCGCTGGCCGCCAACACGCTCAACACGGAGGCAGCCTATGTCTGAATATCTCGCCTCGCTCGACGCCATCATCGCCATGCTGCCGGAGATGTGGACCGCCCTTGGGCAAACGCTGACCATGCTCGGCATCGGCCTGACCGCCGCGGTGCTGATCGGCGGCCCGCTCGGCATCCTGCTGTTCCTGGTCGCGGACGGCCAATCGCTGCAAAATCGTCCGGTGGCCTTGGTGCTCGGCTGGCTGGTGAACGTGGTGCGCTCCTTCCCGTTCATCATTTTGCTGGTGGCGCTGGTGCCGTTCACGCGCATCATCGCCGGCACCTCGATCGGCCCGTTGGCCGCGGCCGTGCCGCTCTCCTTCGCCGCCGTGCCCTACTTCGCCCGCATGGTCGAACAGAACCTGCGTGAAGTGCCGCGCGGCGTGATCGAAGCCGCCCACGCCATGGGCGCGTCGGAACTGCAGATCGTGTTGCGCGTGCTGCTGGTGGAGGCCCGCTCCGGCCTGGTGCTGGCGCTGACCGTGCTGTCGATCAGCTTCCTGTCCTATTCCGCCGTGGCCGGCGTGGTGGGCGGCGGCGGCATCGGCGACCTCGCCATCCGCTACGGCTACTACCGCTTCGAGACCGACATCATGGTCGCCACCGTCGCGATCCTGATCGCCATGGTGCAGCTGATTCAGTTCACCGGCAACCGCATCGCCAAACGCTTAGACAAACGCTAATCAAGGAACACTTATGAACGCACCTCGCCGCAACCTGCTGCTCGCCGCATTGACCATCGCCCTCGGCATCGCCGCGCCCTCCTACGCCAAGGATCCGAAAGAACTGGTGATCGGCACCAGCTCCGGCCCGTATGCGGACCAGATCAAACTGGGCATCAAGCCTATCCTGGAAAAGCAGGGTTATAAAGTGAAGCTGGTGGAGTTCAACGACTACATCCAGCCGAACTTCGCGTTGGCCGAGGGTTCGCTGGACGCCAACGTGTTCCAGCACATCGTCTACCTGAACGAGTTCGCGGCCAAGAACAAGCTGGCGCTGGCCGACCTGGTGAAGATCCCGACCGCGCCGATCGCCATCTACAGCAAGAAGCATAAGACGCTGGCCGAGGCGAAGGAAGGCACCAGCGTGGCGATGCCGAACGATCCGACCAACCAGGCGCGCGCGCTGGTGATGCTGGATCAACTGGGCTGGATCAAGCTGCGTGACAAGTTCGATCCGGTGAAGGCATCGGAGAAGGATATCGCCGTCAACGTCAAGAAGGTCAAGCTGATCGCGCTGGAAGCCGCGCAGTTGCCGCGCTCCCTGCAGGACACCGACTACTCCTTCGTCAACGGGAACTACGCGCTGGCTTCGGGCATGAAGCTGAAGGAAGCGCTGTTGACCGAGAAGATCTCGTCCAACTACATCAACCTGGTGGCGATCCGCACGGCCGACAAGGACAAGCAGTTCGCCAAGGATCTCGCGGCGGCCTATCGTTCGCGCGAGTTCCTGGCGGTGACCAATAAATACTTCCCCGACTACTCGAAGACCGAAGACCAGCTGGCGCTGGAAGCCGGCGGCGCGGCCAAAGCGGGCAAGTAAGATCGCCGCGCCGGCCGTCAAATAACGAAGCGCCGCCTTGTTGGGCGGCGCTGTTGTCCAAGCGAGGGACGACTTAGCTGACCTGTTTCTTCTTGCGCGCGACGACGCCCGACACCAAAGCGAAACCAGCCAGCAACATCAGGTACGATTCTGGCTCCGGTACCGGCGATACCCGGGTCACGCTGGTCAGCATGCCGGTCATGTTGATGTGTCCGTTATCCGTGTACCAATTCAAACCGGCCTCGGCCGTGTTCCAGTCGTCCACATTGAAATTGGTCGGCATTGCCAGACTGGTCAAGGTGCTTCCATTATCGGACGCGAATTCAAAACTAAGACGCTGATTGAGTGCGACACCGGGGGAAACCGAGGCACGAGCCTCAATGTACACATGGTCGGAATAGCCGAGATTGCTATTAATTATCGAAACGTTGTTTGCGGCATAAGGCGTAGCGCTGGTCGTGCCACTTTTATCAAAAGTAATGCTTGTCAATCCCAGTGCCCCGGCCAAATTGTCGTAATACGCATTCGTCTGATTCCAAGTAGACTGCGCGGAGTTCGTGTCCAGAGAGAAAGTGCCGTGGAAATCATCACCTACCCGGACACCTCCTGGTATCTTGCTGCTCGATACAATGGCATGGCTGCTGCCACTGCCGATGGTTTCACGTAAGGTGTTGATCACGCCCGTATATTCGAACGTAAGGATTTCGGCCGAGGCCGACGCGCTCAGAAACAGGCTGATTAAAACAAGTGCAATACGGCGCATGGAAATTCCCGTTGAGTTATGGAAATAACATTATATTACGGAAATATTAACTGCGCCTGGAAATGTTTTAAATAACACAATTTGATTAATCAAGGTCTTTCGCGTCGTGCCGCTCGGGCACCTGCTCTTCCGGTTCGCCGAACGTGCGATTGACCTTGCGGCCCCGGATCACCGCAGGACGCGCCGCGACATCGTCGGCCCAGCGCTTGACGTTCTTGTACTCGTGCACCGACAGGAATTCGCCGGCGCCGTAGATCTTCCCGAGCACCAGAACGCCGTACCACGGCCAGATCGCCATGTCGGCGATGGTGTACTCGTCGCCCGCGACGTAGCGATGATGGGCCAGCTGGCGATCGAGCACGTCGAGCTGGCGCTTGACCTCCATCGCGTAGCGGTTGATCGGATACTCCAGCTTTTCCGGCGCGTAGGCGTAGAAGTGGCCGAAGCCTCCGCCCAGGAACGGCGCGGAACCCATCTGCCAGAACAGCCAGTTCAAGGTCTCGGTGCGCGCCGCCAGTTCCTTCGGCAGGAAGGCGCCGAACTTCTCGGCCAGGTACACCAGGATGGAGCCGGATTCGAACACGCGCAAAGGCAGCGCGCCGCTGCGGTCGACCATCGCCGGGATCTTCGAGTTGGGATTGATCCCGACGAAGCCACTGGAGAACTGGTCGCCTTCATTGATGCGGATGAGCCATGCGTCATATTCGGCGCCGGTGTATCCAGCGGCCAGCAGCTCCTCCAGCATGATCGTCACCTTCACACCGTTCGGCGTGCCCAATGAATAGAGCTGCAAGGGGTGCTTCCCGACCGGCAGTTCCTTCTCGTGGGTGGGGCCCGCAACCGGACGATTGATGCTTGCGAACGTGCCGCCGGATGGCGCTGCGGCCACCCAGACTTTCGGTGGTACATACTTCGATTGATCCGTCATTCATCTCTCCTGAAACTTGAACTCTTCACGCAGCATGCCGAAGACGTGAACGTCAACGACCGCACCATGAAGTATTTCCGACTGCCGGAGGGTTCCCTCCAGCGTAAAACCCAGGCGCTCCGCCACCCGCCGGCTGGCGAGGTTCCCGGCCGCGCATTGAAGCTCGATCCGGTTTAGTCCGAGGCGCCCGAAACCATATCCGATCACGGACGATACCGAAGAGGTTACGATGCCTCTCCCCTGAAAATCCTTGCCGATGAAGTAGGCCACTGCGGCGCTCTTGTGGAGGTGATCGGCGTTCCGCCGGATCAGCGACGAGAGCGAGGCCGCATCGGCCTGGGCGACCGGCGCGATCCGCACGCCACCCGGCAGGTCAAAGACTGGTGCTTCCAAATGAATACCCGCTCCCAAAGTATGCCCGATCTAATCGTTGCGCATCTGCGCTTGCGACACGCTGCTCCCGGCCGGCACGCTTTGCGTCAGCCATACATTACCGCCGATGGTCGAGCCGGCGCCGATGGTGATGCGCCCCAGGATCGTCGCGCCGGCGTAGATTACCACGTCATCTTCAACCACGGGATGGCGTGGCACGCCCTTGATCAAGGCGCCCTGCTCGTCGGCCGGGAAGCGCTTGGCGCCCAGGGTCACGTGCTGGTACAGGCGCACGCGCTGGCCGATAATGGCCGTCTCGCCGATCACCACGCCGGTGCCATGGTCGATAAAGAAGCTGGCGCCAATTTGAGCGCCCGGATGGATGTCGATCCCGGTCAGCGAATGGCCGATGTCCGAAATCAGCCGCGCCAGGAACGGCGAGCCAAGGCGGTGCAAGCTGTGCGCCAGCCGGTAGTACAGAATGGCGATGGTGCCCGGGTAGCACAGCATGATCTCGGCCACCGACGTCGCAGCCGGGTCGCCCGAGAACGCCGCCTGCACGTCGGACACCAGCAGCCCGCGGATGCCAGGCAGGCCGGCCGCGAATTCGCGCGTGATGGCGTGGGCCTGGCGCGTCAGCGCTTCCTCGTCGTCGGGCGCATCCTCCAGCGAGAACTGCAGGCCGCGCCGGACCTGCTCCGTCAGCCGGTTC